>OHEJ01000262.1_pt1 | contig 22806 bp, 8 predicted proteins | sample 1567261 | NCBI WGS metagenome assembly OHEJ01 (sample SAMEA3879550, study PRJEB24766) | human gut metagenome | biome: human-associated habitat; feature: feces | place: USA | collected 1985/1987 | reverse complement strand
TTGTGTATAATGTCAATAGTTTTATGGTCGCTTTTTGTAAATTTACCACATATATCAAAACCGCTCCCGTAACACTCCGGGAGCGGTTTAACTGTATTCTGTTGTGACTTATCAGTTAGCAACGATGTTTACGAGCTTGCCGGGAACAACAATCTCCTTGCGGATCGTCTTGCCCTCAAGCGACTGTGCGATAGCTTCCTTTGCCATCTTCAGCAGTTCGTCCTTGTCGGCAACTGTAGGCACGTTTATACGAGCCTTTATCTTACCGCAGAGCTGAACTACTATCTCAACGGTGCTGTCAACGCAGAGTGCCTCATCGTATGTTACCCACTGCGCTTCGTTCAGTATGCCGTAGCCGAGCGAATTGTACATTTCCTCGGTGATGTGGGGAGCAAAGGGATTCAAGAGTATCAGCAGCGATTTCATCTCGGCATCGTTGATCTTGCCGTTTGCGGTAATCTCGTTGATAAGCGACATCATAGCGGCAATGGCTGTGTTGAATCTCATCTTCTCAATATCTTCGCTGACCTTCTTTATTGTCTTGTGCATTGATGTTCTCAGCTCGTCTGAGTATTCATCGCCACGGACAAGCATATTCTGAAGATTCCATACACGGTCAAGGAAACGCTTACAGCCCTTCATACTGCTGTCGTTCCAGGGAGCCGCCTGCTCATAGTCGCCCATGAACAGAACGTATACACGAAGAACGTCTGCACCGTATACGTCAACAACGTCATTCGGGTCGATTACGTTGCCTCTTGACTTGCTCATCTTCTCGCCGTCCGGACCTAAGATAAGACCCTGTGCGGTACGCTTTGCGTAAGGCTCGGGAGTGGGAACTTCGCCTATGTCGTAAAGGAACTTGTGCCAGAAACGTGAGTAGATCATATGACGGGTAACATGCTCCATACCGCCGTTGTACCAGTCAACAGGAAGCCAGTATTTGAGCGCTTCCTGTGAAGCAAATTCCTTGTCGTTGTTGGGGTCGCAGTAACGCAGGAAGTACCAGCTTGAGCCTGCCCACTGGGGCATTGTATCTGTTTCTCTGCGTGCGTCCTTGCCGCACTTGGGGCACTTGCAGTGTACGAATGAATCTATCTTTGCAAGCGGACTTTCGCCGTCCTGACCGGGCTGGAAGTTCTCAACGGGAGGAAGCTCCAGAGGCAATTCCTCATAAGGTACGGGAACAATTCCGCAGTCGGGGCAGTGTACTATCGGGATAGGTTCGCCCCAGTATCTCTGACGGTTGAACGCCCAGTCCTTCATCTTGTACTGTACGCCCTTTTCGCCGCAGCCGAGCTTTGCAAGCACGCCGAGCATCTTTTCGATAGCGTCCTTCTTGTTAGTGATGCCGTTCAGCTCGCCCGAATTCACCATCTCGCCGTCGCCCGTGTAGGCTTCCTTCGAGATGTCGCCGCCCTTGATAACCTCGATTATATCAATGCCGAACTTCTTCGCAAATTCATAGTCACGGGTATCGTGAGCAGGAACCGCCATTATAGCGCCCGTGCCGTATCCCATCATTACATAGTCGGAAATGTATATCGGAATTTCCTTGCCGGTAACGGGGTTTACGCCGGTAAGACCGTCTATCTTTACGCCTGTCTTGTCCTTGACAAGCTGTGTTCTTTCGAATTCGCTCTTCTTGCTGCACTCTGCCTTGTAAGCGTCAAGATCGGCAATGTTCTTTATGGAATCCCTGTACTTCTCAATTATAGGGTGTTCGGGAGCAATAACCATGAATGTTACGCCGTAGAGCGTGTCGGGACGGGTCGTGTAGATGCGGAGCTTCTCGCCGTTTTCCTTGATGGAGAAGTTAACGAAAGCGCCTGTAGACTTGCCTATCCAGTTCTCCTGCTGGAGCTTTACGTTAGGCAGATAGTCGACCGTTTCAAGTCCCTGTAACAGCTTGTCGGCATATTCGGTGATACGCAGGTACCATACTTCCTTGGTCTTCTGCACTATCTCACTGTGGCAGATGTCGCAGTGCCCGCCCTGTGAGTCCTCGTTTGAAAGTACGACCTTACAGCTTGGGCAGTAGTTTACGAGCGTCTTATCCCTGAATACAAGGCCATGCTCGAACATCTTGAGGAATATCCACTGAGTCCACTTGTAATAACGCTCTTCGGTGGTGTCGATGACCCTTGACCAGTCGAACGAGAAGCCGACACGCTTGAGCTGATTGGTAAATTTTACTATGTTGTTATCGGTGACCTTACGGGGATGAACGCCGGTCTTGATGGCGGTGTTCTCGGTGGGCAGACCGTAAGCGTCAAAGCCTATCGGGAACAGTACGTTGTAGCCCTGAAGCCTTCTCTTGCGGCTGACTACCTCAAGGCCCGAATAAGCCTTGATATGACCTACATGCATACCTGCGCCGGAGGGGTAGGGGAACTCTACGAGAGCGTAGAATTTCGGCTTGGTACTGCCGTTTTCAGCCTTGAATGTCTGATGCTCGTCCCAGTATTTCTGCCACTTACTTTCTATGGCAGAAAAGTCATATTTTTTCTCTTCCATTTTGCGAGTTGTCCTTTCATACGCCCGATATGGCGGTATAATTCAATTTCAACCTTTATTATAATACAAAAACGGCTGTTCTGTCAAGTAAAGCGGCGACAGTAAATAAATGTAAAATAAAGGTTGAATATGTAATTCACAGCGTGATGATTTAAGATGAACCGGTTTTTACGTCTGAGAGGGCGTAAACCGTTATGTTATCGGGGGTGACGGCAGATTGATGCAAGAATAACCGAATGATGATTTTTGATGATTTTAGATTTTCCCGACACGAAGGGAGAGATATTGCAAAAACTTGAAAATTATAGGAGGTTTTTGGTGGCGGATGACTTCGGGTGGATAATGCGGTTCGGCTTATCAGTGATAATGTCAAATATAGATAATTGCGTTATATATGATAGCTAATAGTTGAATTGGAAGTGTTGCGGAATGAGGGGGAAGGGAAATCGCAGAGGGTGGGATAACGGAAATAAAATAAAGATTGAAAATAATATTGCGATTGCAATATTATTTTACAAATGATAGTGAAAAAAGAAATATAACTGATTTTGGTATAATTAGTTATGAATGTAGTAGTGCGGAAAATCTCATTGATGGTGGGGATGGTGTGACAATCCCTCCGGTAGTCGCACGAATTTTTTGGGCGACAGAAGTTCGCCTTTGACGAGGGAGGCAAGGACGTGGTGCGGGGCAAGGGTTGGGGTGACGATCCCTCAGTCTTGCGACAGATAGGGCAGAGAGGATATTAACGTTGATGAAATCGCAGAATGTTACAATTTATGAGAAGAAATAGCCTTGTCGCAATCCAGCTCCCTTTACTCAAGGGAGCCAAGAATGTGGTGCAAGGCGAGGGATAGTGCGGTTTTGGTAGGGTTGGTGTCAGTACAGTTGTACAGATAAGGTCACGAAAATATTAACTCCTTGTCGGTGCGGAAAATGTTTTAGGCAGTGCTTGGCAAAATATTTCACTTGAACGGTGGGTGTAGGGTGCAGTTTTTTGTATTATATGCCGCATTTATGACCGTTTGCGCCGTTATAACAACCGTTCGTGCCAAAAAGTTGAAAATTAAAAGCAAATGAGTTATGATATAATTATAAAATTATAAGGGGGAGAAGTATGCTCATCTGCGTTTACGATACCGCAAACGAGGCGGAGATACTGAAAGCGAAAATAACACAGATCGCAACGGCGGCATATCGAAGAATTGCCTACAGGGTATGTCAGAGGTATGAGAGCTTTGTGACGGAGTGTAAGACGGCTGACCTTATAATCGTGCTTGCCGACGGAGCGGACGGTATGGAGGGTGTTATTGCGGCGAAGAATGCCGACAGGGACACGCCTGTAATATGGCTGTCGGACGATGAGGGATTCGGGGCGCAGTCATACAGGCTTGGCTGTACCTATTTCCACAAGAAGCCGATACCGCTTGAAAAGCTCAAGGAGGCACTGCATAAGTGCAGGTGCATGGCATAAGCACGGGTAAATCTACAGGAGGAAAAACATGAAGAAAAAATTTGTACGGCTCATAAGTGCGGTGCTGTCTGCGGCAATGACGTTGACGGCTGTACCGTTATCGGCATTTGCTGAGGGCGAGGCGCATACGCATGACGGCGAGAGCAATGTCATCACGACACCGCTTGATTTCAGAGAAAAGACAGCGGACGAAAACGGTGTCGGCTGGAGCTGGGATTATGACACAAAGACGCTGACGCTTGACGGAGTGAACATTCAGGCGACAACAGAAGAGAATATGATGAGCGTCGTAACAGTCCCCGACGGTACGAAAATAGTGCTGAACGGTGAAAACACTATCGTACAGACCGATACCCTCGAAAGCGATACATACGTTCTCAGTGCCGTAAATACGAGTGATCTTAACTGTGACGGCACGATGACGATCAGCGGCGACGGTGTGCTGAATGCAGAGAACCGCTCTACAGACAGTATGGCACGCTCTCTCGGTGGATCAATAATCCTGAACGGCGGTACAGTAAACGCAACAGGTACTGTAAAGACAAATTCGCTTGAAATACATAATGACGGTGTGCTGAACGCAAATGCGACAACTGCATCTTTTGAGGGTGTGGCTGTCAATGTCAGCGGCGGCATTACTGTTGACGGCAACGGCAGTCTTACTGCAGTAGGTTGTGCTAATGAATCTACGTTAAACAGTGCAATATTGCTTACCAGTAATTTCGGTGACAAAATTTCCGTCAGCGAAAACGGCAGTATTACTGTGCCTGAAGGCAATGCAGCAAGAGTCGGAATATACTACAGCGGAAACAACGGCGACGGAATGGATGCCGAAATAAGCGGCGGTAAGGTCACTGCTTATGGTGCTAAGTATGGCATTTACAAAGTAAACCTTATAATGAGCGGTACAGGCTCGGTATATACTACGGGCGGTTCATACGCTATCGGTCAAACTGTACCGGCAATAGACGAGGACGAATTTGTAGTAAAGGGTTCGACCGAGTCCAAGGCTTCAGAAAGCGCTGTAACAGGCGAGGTCAAGCTTAACGGCGGCTATTATGAGATTGACGGAGCGGACGCTAAGACGGTAGTTATAAAGCCTGATACTTCTCCCCGTATAATACTCGGAAACCAAATCGGAATATTCAAGACGGAAGAGTATGAAATAATTGAAGACATGGACATGACTGATATCAAGCTCAAGGGTACGGTTTACTTTGATATTACTCTGAAGAATATGAGCGATGAAGAGTTTGCAGACGCAAGAGGCTATTTCGGCGGCGATGAACCCGATTTATCAGCAAGCATAATCAAGACCGATTACGGCTGGGTGTGCATGGTCTGCGATACCGAGTTTTCGACTACATACGACACTGATAATACTCTTACAATAAAGTGCGGAGATATTGTATCCAATACCGTTCAGGTAAAGTCGAATGCAAACCGTTTCAACAAGGTTACACAGGGTGACAACACAAACAGAACGGTTTTCTATACAAACACTTCGCAGGAAGAGAAGGACAATTACAAGCTTGTAAGCACCTATACGGTTGACAGTGAAAGCATAAGCTATAACTGGTACAGTACGAACAGTGCATACAGTGCAGATGAGCTCGGTGCGGCAGTATCCGGAAGCAACGGCGAATTCAAGCTTGCGGATAATATTCCTGCCGGAAATTATGTTCTGTATTGCGATATAACCTATTCAGACGGTGACAGCACAGAAACTGTTACAGAAAAATTTACATTTACATATAAAGAATGTGCACATGAAAACGGTTATTCCGACGGTAAATGCACAAACTGCGGAGCGTTATGTGATCACAGCAATATTGACATTAACACGGGTAAGTGTAACGAGTGTGGGCGTCAGTTTGTTGCTACAATCAGCACAGACGGCAGTGCGCCGACAGGCTGTGACACGCTCGCAGACTGCCTTGACAGCATTACTGCCGATACCGGAAACTATGTTAAGATCTATCAGGATATCGGCGATACATCGGCAACTGCAACTTTAGATACTATAGATGTAAATCACAATGTTATGGTTGACCTTAACGGTCACAAGCTGAACAATATCAAGCTTGGGGTCAACAAAGACGTCAAGCTTGCATTAACCGGCACAGCGGGCAGTTATGTTACGCAGGTGTATGTTCGCAAAGGCGGCGGATCATTCATAATTGACAGCGAAGCAAATGTAGAATTTAATACAATTTTTGTTGAGGACAGTGCACGGCTTGCTGTAAACGATGGCGCAAAAGTAACTACAGAGCAGTTGACTGTGATAGCATCCGTGAATGATGACGGAACTACAACGACATCTGTAAAGCTCGCTACGGGAATGAAGTTAGGTGGGCTGACATATCATCGCCAAAACAATTCCGGCGCTCTGAAATTAGGTGATCTTCTTGATGTTACCCGGCAGGCACTGCGACGTGAAGATAACGGCAATTATCTTGATCTTTATAAAGAATATGGAAGTATGGGTTATCCCGTTGCGCTTACTGTTGTAGAGCATACTGACGCTGACCACAAATACAGCGATGGAACAGGCAAGTGCGAGGAGTGCGGAAAGCCCTGCGAGCATGGCGGTGATATAAACACGGACACCGGCATCTGCTCAATCTGCGGTGCGGTTGTGTCTGTCGCACTCTATACAGACAAGAACGGAAGCTTAAAGTATGTAGATACCGATGAGCTTGACTCTTTACTGAATGAATACAACGGAAGCGGTACGATAAAGCTGTTTAAGGATTATTCTAAACCAAGCGCTCAGTATGACTTATACGGAGAACTTACAATTGACTTAAACGGACGCAGATTAAATATCCGGAGTATTACTCCTTGCAAAAACGGAAAGCTTACAATCAAAAACAGCGGCAATCCGGTTATGCTCGGTTGTAATGTATATCCGACAAACGACGCTTCATACGCCGGCGGTACGCTTATAATAGACGGCGATGTAGTTTTAGACACTTCGATCTATGTATATGATTCGAGTACGGTTATATTGAAAGCCGGTGCATATCAAGCCGGACTTTACGCCAGGGACAGCAAGACATTATACGATATGCTCGGAGAGGGTAAGGCTTTCTTCAAGACTGACGGAACTCTTTTCAATGCAAATGTTAAGGAAATATCAAGCAGTGAAACGCTGACAATCAAAGACCACAGCCATACCTATGTTGACGGCGAGTGCGGCTGCGGATATGTTTGCCCTCACAGTGATGTTAACATTGACACGGGTAAGTGTACAGAGTGTGAATATCAGTATGCGGCTGTTATCGTAAAGGACGGGGCTGTAGCTTCCTTTTATAAGGACACTGAGATGGAAGCGGCTTTTGAAGCGGCTGACAGTGACGCAAACACCGGCTGTACATTAAGAGTATACAAGAATTATGCAGGCAGCTATACAACACTCAGCGGTAAGTTCACGCTGTGGATCGCTGAGAAAGCCAATGTAGGTACGTTAACTGTTTCGGGAGATATAACCGTTACGGGATCGAAAAAAAATAATAGTTTTTATGGCGATTTCGATGTAGAGGACGGCGGTAAGCTGACATTTGACGAAAACTGCGGCGCTATGGGAACTGTGTCGGTAGGTGCAGGTACATTTGACTGCTATTATTCAATCGGCATAACACTCAATATAAACGATGCAAGCAGTAACGTAATTCTTCACGGCGGAACTTTCAAAAAAATATGCTATAACGGCGGCGGGGACAGAGCAAACGCAGAAATACTGACTTTATTGGCTGAGAACCGTATGTTTATGAAGTATCCCAATGCTGAGCCGATAGACGGCTCAAAAACACTGTTGAAAGACGGTCTTGCAACTGTTTTTGTAACATCACATGAAGATCACAGTTACGACAGCACAACGGGCAAGTGTACGATTTGCGGTAAGCGGTGCGGTCATACGGATGTTGACAGCAAAACGGGTGTATGCTCTACCTGCAAATATCAGCTTACTGCGGGCATTTCGGGCGTGGGAACAGCGAAGTATTTCGATAATATAGACAACGCTTTTACTGCGGCATTATCGGCGGAAAACAACGGCTGTACGCTGACATTGTATAAGCACTGCGAGATTACACAGAACGTAGAAATCGGCAATACAACGTTAACTGTTGATGTGAACGGACATTCTATATCACCGGAAATCAGAGGAATTGACGTAAACGACGGGGGCGTGCTGTATCTTAAAAACAGTGGTGAAAACGGCAGTATAGGCTTGGAAATGGCCGTGAATAAGGGCGGTACGCTTATAAACGGTACTGCGGATGACAGCAGTTCAGCCGTTTCCTTGTTCGCTGTAACTGCCGATGCGGCTGAATGTGTGGAGTTCTACGGCGGCAGTTGTACATACTTAACAATAAAAAACGGCACAAGCGGTATAGCTTTATACGGCGGATACTACGATATAATTTGCGGATCTTTGACTGATAACACACCTGTAAACGATCTGCTTGCAAAGGGCTATGCATTTGCAACCTTAAACAGTGTCACACATCTCCCCGAAAGTATAGTTGACGGCAGTGCGAAGACGATCGGCGACGGACTTAAAAATGTCACAGTTGTAGCGCATGAGCATAGATACAACGTGGAAACGGGCAAGTGTCCGTGCGGCGTTTGTGCGCTTGCTATATTTACCGAGACAACACAAAGCTCTGAAACTTATACATTTATTGAAAGCGAAACACAGTTTAAAAATATTGCGGAAAATGAGGCTGACGGTGTATTAAAGCTGACCGGCGATGTAGATTGTATTGTTAAGGGCATAATAATAAACGGCAATAAAACGATCGACATGAACGGTCATACGCTGAATGTTTCGGTCGGTACCGAGGAAATAAGCGCAGTAGCGGTTTACGGAAATGTAACCTTTGAAAACAGCGGAAGCAGCCGTGCAGTTATAAACGCCACCGGCGTTTATTCCTATGGAATGGTAACTGTAAACGGAGATATTGAATTCGATACTTTTGCAACATTTGAAGACGGCGACGCTTTGATCAATGCCGGAGTATTCAAGAGCATTTATGTTCAGGGAAGAAGTGTAATTGAAATACTGGGTAGCGGTAAGGCGCTTGCAAGTGAAAGCGGAGAAATACTGAATGCAAGCGTACAACAAATATACAAAGCAGGCGATAATATATTTGTTACGGCTCACCCGAAGCATACATACGATGATCACGGCAACTGCGCTTGCGGATATAAGTGTCTGCATGACGGCGAGGGTCAGGTAGATGAAGACAGCGCCAACAAGGTGTGCAGTGAGTGCGGTGCGAAAATTTACGCAAAGGTAACTACTGCCGACGGAAAGGTAAAGTATTTCGACGACATAACCGAGGGCTTACGGTATGCGGATAAGGCTGAAAACAAGGGCTGTGTTTTCACTCTTGTAACAAGCGGTGAGATCAAGAGCGAGGTTACGCTGTCAAGCGGTCAGTTTACTATTACCACTGCCACAACGAATAATAATTATGTCCTCGGTCCTTACGCAGGGAAAATAACTATTGACGGTGCGGATGTTATTGCTGAAGGCGATATGTTCATCAGGTGCAAGGTTAATGTGAAGAGCGGATCTCTTACATTACCTGAGGGCTCAAGCACCGGATTTGATAGTATTGCTATATCAGGCGGTACCGTAACTGTCAGCGAAGGCGTCAATGCTGACAGTTATGTGGGTGCTGATAATTTATTTGTAAGCGAAGACGCAACTGACGCAAAGCTTACTATAGGCGGCGGTACTTACGGCAATGTCTATCTCGGACAGTTTAAATTAAAGGACGTAATCGCAAGCGGTGTGCGTGTGATAAGCTACGACAATCCGACAGATCCGACTGCGGAGAAAACAGCAACGGCTTTATTATACAGCGATATAGCCGAAAAAAATAATTTTGACTCCGAAAACGGAACTGTAAGCTATTATCTGGTCACAAAGTGCGAGCATAAGAATGAGGACGGCAGTTATGCCTTTAATGACGGCGTATGCAAATACTGTAACTCTGAGTTTGCCGCAAGCGTAAGCTATACAGACGGCGGCGAAAAGACAGAACTGTTCGGTGATATTTATGACGCTTTTGATAAGGCTAATGAGATAGGTACGGCTACAATAACGCTGTATAAGGATATTACAGACAGCGAACGTACACAGGACGTTACCGTTACGGGCAATGTAACGATTGCACTGAACGGTAAAACACTGGGTGGTCGTTATGGCATAGTGCGTATATCGGTATCTGACGGTGGCACGCTTACTGTAAACGGCGATGGCGATATGGATACACCTATTTACGTTAATGAAAACTCAAAATTAGTCATTAACGGCGGTGGATGCTTCAATTCTGTGTCAGTTAAAAAAGGAGGCAACGCAGAAATAGGCGGCGGCACTATACGAGGTCTGTCCGTTCGCGGTAACGTAAAACTCAGCGGCGGTAAATTCAACGACATCGAGATATTTAACGGCAATCTTGAATCTGTTCTGGCTGACGGTTACGCTTATAAAGTTGAAGGCGGTGAATGGCTTTCAATTGCAGAACGTGCAGAGAGCGTTTATAGCAGTTTGAATAACAACGATAAACCGTTGAGTGTAGAAGAAGCGCCGATAAAGAGCGCAAGTATTGCGTGGGTAGGCGAAGAAGCGCCTGTTATATACCGTAACGGAGAGAAATATTTATACGTCGATATTACATACGAATTGGCGGTCGGTTCAAGGGGTGCAACCTATTCGGATTTTGTAAACGGCAATAATCGCATTAAAGATTATAATTTGTACAATAAATATATGGTACACTGTTATGAAATCGGTAAGCTTGCGGCTAAAGACGGCGAGGTTGAATATTACATTGTACTTAAGTGCAACGGATACGAATATAAGTCGAATGTGCTTAAGCTTACACTTGCGACCTGCTCACACCCGAAGGATAGCTTTTCATACGAAAACGACGGTTTTGTAATCTGCGGTATATGTGATGCATTGATAGAAGCCGAGGTAGTAGATGCTGACGGCAAGTCGTTAGGCTATGCGGATATAGAGAGTGCCATAAAGCTGGCACAGGAGAACGAGGGCAGCACTGTAAAGCTGATTTCTGAAGGAGTATCTACTTCTAATACGTCCATTACCGTGACGGGCGGCAAGTTTACTGTTGACTTTAACGGTAAAAAGGTACGTCATTCGTTCGATGTCAACGGCGGTGACGTGACTTTCACTTCTTCGGTAAAACAAGCCGATGTAGAAACTCTGATAAGCGGAATCACAGTTAACGGAACTGACGCTAAGGTTACAATTGACGGTAAAATCAAGCTGGGAAGTGTAACATTAACAAGCGGTGCGCTTACAGTAAACAGTACCGATGGTTATATTAAAGAACTGTCAATAAATGGCGGAGCGACTGTTATAAACGGTGCAAATATTGATGCACTGAAAGCTAACGGCGGAGACACGGTCATCAATGATGTTAATGCCGATTCTTTAACTATGTGTGACAACCGCTCCGGTGGAAGCGAATATAACATCTCTATCGTAAGCGGTAGGTTCGGCAGTTTCACTTGCGAAAATGGAAGCAATTATACTTTAGGTAGGGCAATTGCGAGCGGAAGCGTAGTTTCGGCCGATAGTATGAATGGCATTACTGTTTACACATACGAAGCTATTCAGACCATGACCAGTACCTATAGAATTTTTGTTGATAAGTGCAACCATAAGGACAAAAACGGCAGTTATGTGCTTGACGGTAATCCCTGTCCTTACTGCAATGAGGAAATTGTTGCAACTGTAAGCTATACTGCCGGCGGAAGCGAAGAGACAGATCTGTTCAGCGATATTTATGACGCTTTTGCTAAGGCTAATGAGGCAGAAAAGGCTACTGTAACGCTGCAGAAGAACATCACGGACGATATTACAGATACGATAGCTGTTACAGGCAATGTTACGCTTGAACTTAACGGTAAAAGGCTCTCACAACCCGGTACTGATGTATGGTATTCCATAGAAGTAACGAGCGGTAAGCTGACCGTTAACGGCAGTGGCTTAATAAAACGTGTTGCCGTTTGCAACGGCAGCAATGCGGAAATCAACGGTGGTACTTTCTCTGACTTCATAATTAAAGACGGCGGTAACGCTGTAATTAAAGGCGGTCAATTCTACAGCTTACAGGTTTCAGGCGAAGGCAGAAACGTAGGACAGCTTCTTGCGGACGGCTATGCCTATTGGAGTTTTATCGATTCCGGCATCTGGTCTACTATTGCAGAGCGTGAAAAGCAGGATATAACTAATGTAGAAGTAAGGACAGCGCCGATAAAGAGTGCAAGTATTGCGTGGTACGGCGGAGGAACGCCTGTTGTATACCGTAACGGAGCGAAAAATTTAGACGTCAATATTACATACGAATTGGCGGACGCTTCAAAGCAGATAACCTATTCGGACTATGTAAACGGCAATAATCACAGTAAAGATTCTGAGTTTTCTGATAACTGGTATACGGTATTCGGTTATGAAATCGGTGATATTATAACGGAAGACGGTGAGGTTGAATATTACACTGTACTGAAGTGTGACGGATACGAATATAAGTCGAATGTGCTTAAGCTCACACTTGCGACCTGCTCGCACCCGGAGGATAGCTTTACCGAGAAAAACAACGACGGAGGGGTATTCTGCGGTATATGTGATTTATTGATAGGAGCTCAGGTAATAAAGGCTGACGGTGAGCCGTTAGGCTATGCGGATATAGAGAGTGCCATAAAGCTGGCACAGGAGAACGAGGGCAGCACTGTAAAGCTGATTTCTGAAGGAGTATCTACTTCTAATACGTCCATTACCGTGACGGGCGGCAAGTTTACTGTTGACTTTAACGGTAAAAAGGTACGTCATTCGTTCGATGTCAACGGCGGTGACGTGACTTTCACTTCTTCGGTAAAACAAGCCGATGTAGAAACTCTGATAAGCGGAATCACAGTTAACGGAACTGACGCTAAGGTTACAATTGACGGTAAAATCAAGCTGGGAAGTGTAACATTAACAAGCGGTGCGCTTACAGTAAACAGTACCGATGGTTATATTAAAGAACTGTCAATAAATGGCGGAGCGACTGTTATAAACGGTGCAAATATTGATGCACTGAAAGCTAACGGCGGAGACACGGTCATCAATGATGTTAATGCCGATTCTTTAACTATGTGTGACAACCGCTCCGGTGGAAGCGAATATAACATCTCTATCGTAAGCGGTAGGTTCGGCAGTTTCACTTGCGAAAATGGAAGCAATTATACTTTAGGTAGGGCAATTGCGAGCGGAAGCGTAGTTTCGGCCGATAGTATGAATGGCATTACTGTTTACACATACGAAGCTATTCAGACCATGACCAGTACCTATAGAATTTTTGTTGATAAGTGCAACCATAAGGACAAAAACGGCAGTTATGTGCTTGACGGTAATCCCTGTCCTTACTGCAATGAGGAAATTGTTGCAACTGTAAGCTATACTGCCGGCGGAAGCGAAGAGACAGATCTGTTCAGCGATATTTATGACGCTTTTGCTAAGGCTAATGAGGCAGAAAAGGCTACTGTAACGCTGCAGAAGAACATCACGGACGATATTACAGATACGATAGCTGTTACAGGCAATGTTACGCTTGAACTTAACGGTAAAAAGCTCTCAACTTCCGGTTTTGATCCCTACTATGCCATAGAAGTGAAGAGCGGTAAGCTGACCGTTAACGGCAGTGGTACAATAAAATGTGTTGTCGTTCGCAACGGCGGCGATGCGGAAATCAACGGTGGTATTTTCTCTGACTTCAGAATTGAAGACGGCGGTAACGCTGTAATTAATGGCGGCAAATTCAACAGCATAAAGGTTTCAGGTGAAGGCAGAAACGTAGGACAGCTTCTTGCGGATGGCCATGCCTATAAGAATTTCGACGGCTTCTGGTCTACTGTTGCAGAACGTGAAAAGCAGGATATAGCTAATGTAGAAGTAAAGGAAGCGCCGATAAAGAGCGCAACAATTACCGCTAATGACGAGTCACCGATAATATACCGTAACGGTAAAAAGGCTGTAACTTTCGCGGCCGATGTGACATATTCGGGAGATAAAACACTCTATATTACCGGATGCTTAATTGACGGAACGGTAATAAGCGAAAAAACAGAATTATTAAACGGTTACTGTTATTTACTTGGCGATCAAGTTGATAAAGTGGTGGCAGAAGACGGAGAAATCCAATATTACTGCATATTTACCTATGACGGATATGATTATAAGTCGAATGTGGTAACGCTTACAGTAGCTACCTGCCGGCACCCCGGCGAAAGCGTAAAATGTGACGATAACGGTTGTGTGTGCGGTATATGCAACAGAGCACTAACGGCTTCGGTAGAGCTGTCTGACGGCACGTTATCGTATTACGAAAACTGGAATGACGCTATCGGCGCTGCCGAGGAAAGCGAAGGCTGTACATTAAAGCTGTTAGACTACAGTGGTGTTAATGATGGTGAAATATTTGACATAAGCAAGGGTAGATTTACCGTTGATTTAAATAAAAATGACGGCACCACAACATTTGCATTTGATGTCAAGGGCGGAGATATAACGTTTACGGCATCGCAAGAAGCCTCAAGTTCACTTACCGGTGTAACGGTATCGGGTGAGAATGCCAATGTTTTAATTGACAGTAAAGCCACATTGAATTATTTAGTTGTAAATTCCGGAAAGGTTAGTGCCGATGGTGCTAATATCGGCGCAATAACGATAAACGGCGGAGACACGGTCATCAATGATGTTAATGCCGATTATTTAAGCATGAAAGCAGACACGACCGGTGGAAGCGGATATAATGTCTCTATAGTAAGCGGTACGTTCAACATCTTCACTTGCGAAAATGAAAGCAATTATACTTTAGGCAGGGCAATTGCGAGCGGAAGCAGAGTTATAGGCTTAAATGCGATTGTCGGTTCAGGTTTCAAATATGCTGAAATTCAGAGCATGACCAAAGCCAATTATCTTAATGTTATAAAGTGCGACCATAAGGACGAAAACGACAGTTATGCGCTTGACGGAAACCTTTGTCCTTACTGCAATGAGGAAATCGCCGCAACTGTAAGCTATACGGCTGACGGAAGCGAGCAGACAGATCTGTTCAGCGATATTTATGACGCTTTTGAAAGGGCTAACGAGGCAGGTACGGCTACTGTAACGCTGTATAAGGATATTACAAACAGCGAACTTACACAGGGCGTTACCATTACCGGCAATGTAACGCTTGCACTGAACGGTAAAAAACTGGGTGGCACTTTTGCTTTCAACGCACCTGTAGAAGTATCCGACGGCGGTATGTTTACCGTAGGCGGCGATGGCAAAATGCGGATGCCTATTAAAGCTTACGCAAACTCAAAGTTAATCATCAACGGCGGTGAATTCACATCGGTGATGGTTTACATAGACGGCGACGCAGAAATAGGCGGCGGCGTTATAGACGCTCTGACCATTATAGGTAACGCTAAAGCAAAAATCAGCGGCGGTAAATTCTACAACATCGAGATAGCAAACGGCAGTCTTGAATCTGTTCTGGCTGACGGTTATGCATATAAAAAGGACGGCGGTGCATGGCTTTCAATTGCAGAACGTGCAGAGAGCGTTTATAGCAGTGTGAATAACGACAATAAACCGGTGAATGTAGAAGAAGCGCCGATAAAGAGCGCAACGCTTAGCACAGAAATGAACAAGCTGTATCGCAACAGCAACGCAAATCCCACGCTGAAGTTCAACCTTGCTCTTGCTCACGGCTCGAACCTGAACGACTCGTATGTAAGTAAGAGATACGGTATAAACTCCTATGTAAGCGGAGATATAATTTATAGCAGCTTAAGCGCACTTGTAAAGGACGCTAAATTGTCGGCAGACGAAATAATTGATAAGGCGGGCAACAGCGTTGCTGCCGAGATATACTTCGTAGTTATTACCGATGACGGCTATGAAATAAAGTCGAACACTGTAAGCATAGACCTTGTTGATTGTGATCATTCTCAGGTGGTCGATCCTACAGCGGACAAGGAAACCGCAGGTAACATTACCGAGCCGACATATTGCGAGATATGCGAGAGCAAGTTCAATGCAAAGATAACAAAGGGCGACGATGTCAAGTATTATAACGATCTTGACGAGGCTGCGAAAGACGCTCAGAAGAGCGAAAACGAGGGCTGTACCTTATATCCGCTTTATAACAAGAACGGATACGGCGGTCAGTTAGTCATAACCGAAGGTAACTTCACGCTCAAGTACGCAGTTCGTACAGCGTTCTCACGTCCGATCATCATAAACGGCAAGGCAAAGCTGACGGTTACGGGACGTTGTGCGGTGACAGCGTTTGAGAATCAAGACGCATTCATAGTGAGGGGCGGTGATGTCACATTTGACGGGCTTGCTACAGGCAGCAATGTGACCATAAACGGCGGAAATGTTACAATGACTGCCAACAATATAAATTGCCTTACTATAAACGGCGGTAATGTATCCATTTCGTCAGGTGGGTTTGCCGAAATCGTAACTACGGTCAGTGATAAGGTGATAGCCGATTATATCGATCCCGGCTTCTGGGTACAGGACAGAGGAACAAAAGAGTGGATAGATATATACAGCCTTAATAAGGCAACGGCATCATCGACAAACGGACTTACGGTACGGGTGTGTCCGATGCAGATAATCAAGCCGATTGATACTGTATATTACACCAACGGCTATTATCCAGACGGTATACCGTCACTTCAAATAAGTGCAGTGCCGTGGTATTCAGGCGAGGTCGACGCAAAAGTTGCTTATCAGTGGATCGGCATTGATGAAAACGGCTACGAAACAGTGATAGAGGGCGCTACAGACAGAAAGCTGTCGCTCGAAAATCTCACAACGGGCAGGTACTACTGCCGTCTTACCTACAGCAATGCTACAACGGCGGGAGTTTCGATGAAGTCGGACGTTGTAACGGCTACGATAACCGAATGTGAGCATTCCGGAGGAGAGGCTACCTGCACCGAAAAGGCAAAATGTGAAATATGCGGTGCGGAGTATGGCGAAATGAAGCCGCACAGCTATGCGCATATAAAATCGCCTGAGTACCTTAAATCTGCGGCAACCTGCACTGCAAAGGCTGTATACTATACTTCCTGCACAGACTGCGGACTGTCAAGCAGGGGTACTAAGAATGAAGCAACGTTTGAGTACGGAAACGCACTCGGACACAAGTACGGTAAGTGGGTATCTAACGGTGACGGAACTCATACAAGAGTTTGCGCTAACGATAGCAAGCACACCGAAACAAAGGATTGTCACGGCGGCAAGGCTACTTGCACGGCAAAGGCTATATGTGAGGACTGCGGCGGCGAGTACGGTGAGATGTTGCCGCACAGCTACACAGAAAAGGTCGATAAGCAGTATCTTAAATCTGCGGCAACCTGCACTGCAAAGGCTGTATACTATACCTCCTGCGCAGACTGCGGACGGTCAAGCAAGGGTACAAAGAATGAAGCAACGTTCGAGGGTGAAGCACTCGGACATTCATTCGACAAATGGAGTACAACAGCTCCGACCTGTACGGAGGACGGTTACAGAGTAAGAAAGTGCACAAGATGCGATGCGACTGAAACAGAAGTAATACCGGCGACAGGACACGAGTATGTTGATACAGTGATCAAACCTACTTATACTGAAAAGGGTTACACAATCCACAAGTGTTTGCGTTGCGACAGTTCTTATAAGGACAGTTACACAGATGTACTTGTTCTTGCAAAGATAAGCGGACTCAGAACAGTAAGCAGAACAGATATGACCGCAAACTTAAGCTGGAATAAGAATCCCGATGCAGACGGATATATTATCGAGCAGTACAGCGGTTCAAGATGGATGATGATAGGAAAGATAACGAGCAACTCGACTGTTTCGTTTACGGCTAAAACGCTCGCTGCGGGAAGCACAAATAAGCTCAGGGCAAGAGCGTATAATGGTACGGCGTACAGTGCGTATACTTATCTCAATATCAACACTGTTCCTTCTGCGATAACCGGATTCACACTCAAGAGTGCAACAAGCTCAACGCTGAATGTTGCATGGAACAGAAACATTAGCGGCGACGGTTATATACTTGAACGCTCAGAGGGTACGAAGTGGGTATCAGTTGCAAAGGTTACAAACCACGCAACGCTGAACAGTACAGTGAAGAGCCTTAAGGCAGGAACTGCATACAAGTTCAGGATAAGAGCGTATAAGTCGTTCGGAAGTGTTACGTTCTACAGCTCATACACATATCTTACGGCAGTTACAAAGCCTGCGGCAATGAGCGGCGTAAAGGTAAAGAGCAAGACAAATAACACTGTTGTGCTTCAGTGGAACAAGAACACATCGGCTGACTGCTACTATGTAGAACAGTACAAAGGCAGTAAGTGGACGCAGATGGCAAAGATAAACAGCAACGGAGTTACAAGCTTCACTGTTGGCGGTCTGAGCGCAAGCACAACGTATAAGTTCCGTGTAAAAGCGGGCAGACTGGGCGGATACAGCAGTTATACCTATATCACTGTGACTACTAAGCCGTCCGCAACAACGGGTATGAAGGCAAAGACCGTAACGACAAAGTCGGTAACTTTACAGTGGAACAAGAATACTAGCGCAGGCGGCTACAGCATAGAAAAGTATGACGGCGCAAAGTGGGTGCAGGTAAAGCGTTACACTTCAAACGCAAATACGACCTACACAGCAGGCAGTCTGAAGGCGGGAACGACATATAAGTTCAGAATGAGATCGTTCAAGACTACAGGCAAAGTGACGGAATACAGTGCATACAGCTACTGCAACGTAACCACAAAGAAATAATAAGAAAGGGAGCCACGGCAAAAGCCGTGGCTCTCAGACTTATGATAAACCCACGCACCGCAAAAATGCAGGTAGCGAGTTTTAGATAAATCAAATTCGTATAAGTAAAGAAAAATTCACAGCCGTTTTACGGCTGTGTGGAATTTTTTTATTTATCGGATTTTTAGTTTGCGCCGGTTTACTTTTCTGCATTTTGCGGTGCATCGGTTTTATCTACAAACTGAAATGACGTCACGCTTTTCGGCGTGACGTCATTTTCATATATAGCAAGGAGAATCGGAAGCGTTTATTCCTTTACAGAGCCTGAAACAAGGTTGCTGTAAATAAACTTCTGCATCGAAAGGAAGATTATCAGAGTAGGTATAATACAGATAATTACACCGGCGAAGATAATTTCCCACTGTGAGCCGTAAGGACCGATGAACTTGTAAAGGGCTGTTGATACGACCTGAAGTCCGTCACTGGGCATATACAGGTTTGCTGTATAGAAGTCGTTGTATATGCTTACAAACTTGATTACAAGCACGGTCGCAATAGCAGGACGGAGCATAGGGAGAATAATGCTCAGGTATACTCTCGGATATGAACAGCCGTCAAGTATCGCACTTTCGTCAAGGGATACGGATATGTTATTGAGGAACTGTATGAAGATATAGATCGAAACTATATCCGTACCGATATAAAGGATTATCGGTGCGGCGAGGGTGTCATAAAGACCGAGTGCGTGTATTACCTGGAATACCGTTACCTGCATAGAGATATTCGGCAGGAGTGCGGCAATAAGGAATACATTCTTTACGAGCTTTGTGAACACCATTGTAAAACGCTGTACAACAAAGGCGGTCATAGTACCTGTGATTATCGTTCCCGCACACGAGAAAACAAGGATAATAGCGGTATTGATAAGGCCTTTCATTACGTTACCCTGCAGGAACGCCGTCTTGAAGTTTGATAGTTCAACCACCTTAGGAAGATCAAACGCTCCGCTTGTCAGAAAATCCTCGTGGCTTTTCAGCGAGCCGAGTAATACGACTACCAGAGGCACGATAACTATAAGGCAGGCTATGACAAGCACGGCGTATTTCAATACGTCTATCAGTATTCTTACACCCTTAGGCGTTTCCTTGAACCTGTATTTATCCATATTGAAAGAGGTCTGTCCGGAGTTTTCGGTTGTTGTGATATTGTCTGTCATTGTTACACCTACTTTTCTTCCTTAAAGAATATCTTCTGGATTATCGTAATCACTATTATTATAAACAGCAGGACGATAGCCATTGCGGATGCAAGTCCGATCTTCTGGTACTGGAAGCCAGTTTCGATCGTCTTGATAACGAAGGTCGATGTTCCCATCTTACCGCCGGTTATAATATACGGTATCTCAAATACAGATGCAGCACCCTTTATGGCAAGGATAAGCTGTAATGCGATGATTGTTCTGATACCGGGGAAAATTATGTGCCAGAACTTCTGCCATGCGTTTGCACCGTCAAGATCTGCCGCTTCGTAAATGTCGGGCGAGATAGACTGGATAGCACCGATGAACATCAGAATATCAAAGCCGATATAACGCCATACCGACGCAAAAACCAGACACCAGTTGTTGATAGCGCCGTTTGACAGCCACTTTACAGGATCTGCTCCGAAAAGCGAGATTATGGAGTTGAGCGTACCGCCGTCATCGCCTCTGAAGAATCTCTGGAAGATAAGTGCTACCGCAACACCGTTCATAAGATAAGGGAAGAAGATAACTCCCTTGAACAGTCCTGCAAGCTTGATTTTCGAGCATAACAGAGTTGCGATGAAAAGTGCAAGTCCGAGCTGTATAAATGAGCCGACAAAGTAGTACAAGCTGTTGATGAGCGTTGAAAGATATGCCATATCGGTAAACAGTGTCTTATAGTTGTCAAAACCGACCCATTGTACATTTACACCCAGCTGGTCACGTTGCTGGAAGCTGAATATTATCATATTCACAGCAGGGATAATAGTGAAAAGTATCAGCAGTGCGACAGGTATTGCCAGAAACAGCGCTGTGGTCATGTATTTCTGACCTGTATAGCCTTTAAGCCACTGCCCTAATGTGCGACGCTTCTGAATTGCGGTAACGCCTTGAGTAGCCATAAATCTGTCCTTTCAAGAAATAATTTCTATTTTTGTAAATTAGTTAATTTTCTCCACAAAAACCTATACGGAAAGACTTACGCCTTTCCGTACGGGTTTGTGTGTTTGGAGTATCTATGAAGAAAATACGATAGCGTTAATTAGCCGTTAGCCTTGATGTATGCTTCAAGCTCTGCGTTAGCATCTCTTGTAGCAGCCCATTTCTGATTAACGGAGTCTGCGATAGCCTTAAAGCCTGCGTCGCCCTTGCCTGCAAATGCTGCTTCAGCAAGCTGGAGCTTGAAGTTAGCGGAGTCGCCTGTCCATATACCAACCTCAGAATCCTTGTCGATAGCGTTGAATACGCCTGTCAGACCATCGGGAGCTGCATTTGCTGTGAAGAATTCACAACCGTCAAATGCTGAGAGGTAATCGGGGAGCTTGCTGCCTTCAAGTGTATTGATACCGCCTTCAGCCTCAGAGAAGCCGGATTCAGCGATGAACCATTCAATATACTTCTTGCCGAGATCCTTCTTGTCGTCGGCAATGTTCTTGTTTATGGCCATGCAGTAGTCTGCTGCGTACTGTGCGTACTGCTTGCCGTCCTTAGAGAAGGGAGCAGGCATATAACCGATATTTTCGGGATCAAGGTTATTATCCTTAGCGATCTGCTGGAACTGTGAAACTGCCCATGAACCCATTGTCATTGTAGCAACTTCGCCGTTAGCGAGCATAAGCTTTGAGCCTTCCCAGTCAGAACTCATCGGGTCGCCCTCGATAAGAGTAGGATCTGAATATATATCGTACATCAGCTTGAATACGTTGTAGTAGGGCTTGCCTTCTGTGAAGAAGTCTTCCTTGTTTACGATGAGGTTTGTTTCAAAGTCAGGATCGCCTGATGAAGGAACAACAAGGCTTGACCACTGTGCAGCCGTCCAGCTTGCTTCCTTGAAGTTTGTATAATAAGGAATTACATCGGGGAACTTTTCCTTGATCTTCTTTAAGTCAGCGATAAATTCATCGGCTGTCTTGGGCATTTCTGTGATGCCTGCGTCTGTCCATACCTTCTTGTTGTAGCAGATACCGCCGCTTACCGAACCTAAGTGAGCAAGGCCGTATACTGTTCCGTCATACATCTTCTGATCTGCCCACTTGTACTTATCCTTAAGCTCATCGTACTTGCCGAGAGGCTCGAAGAAGTTTGAAAGATCGGCGAGCTTAACTGTATCGGGTATCATGAGTACATCGCCATATTCCTTGGTGCTCATCATTGTCGAAACGTCATCTGCGTAGCTCTTGAATGACTGATATTCAACAGTGCAGTTGTACTTTTCTTCAAAAGCGTCTGTCATCTTGTCGAGTGAGCCGTCATCCTTACGGTCTGTACGGTGAGTAAGAACCTTGAGTGTGATCTTTTCGCCCGAAGGTGTAGTAGAAGATTCTTCCCCCGATGTCGCAGAACTGTTATCTTCTGTCTTTGATGAAGATGAAGATGATGTACTGCCTGATGTTGATGATGTTGCATTGTTACTGTTGCAGGCTGCCAGCGAAACTGCTGTGCTTGCCGCAAGGATACCTGCGAGTATCTTCTTTGCTTTCATGTGATAATTTCCTTTCTGGTCGGACAGTGCTTAGCCACTGGTCCTTAGTTGATAGTTAATGAATTTAGCTTATGTTTATTAAGCTGTTTCCGCTTGCTTAATTCACTTAAGATTATACAACGTTTTAGCTAAAAGTCAATACGGCTATAGGAAATTCAGCTAAAACACATAAATAATAATTGTTTATTATGTGCATTAAAAACAAAATTCACACTAACTTAACTGTGTTACACAATTTTATTAAGTAAGTA
>OHEJ01000260.1_pt1 | contig 22903 bp, 21 predicted proteins | sample 1567261 | NCBI WGS metagenome assembly OHEJ01 (sample SAMEA3879550, study PRJEB24766) | human gut metagenome | biome: human-associated habitat; feature: feces | place: USA | collected 1985/1987 | reverse complement strand
GTGCTCCGTGAAGAAGCCGCGGCCGAACGTCTTCAGATTCTTGCGGCCTTCGATCACGCGCTCCACTTCGTCGCTCACTTCAAGCGGACGTGCCGTGTCGTAGTCTTTTGTCAGCGAGCCGTAGACCTCGTCGGTGCTTATCTGCAGGAATTTTTTGCCTTCGCGGTATTTCGGTTTGCCTTGATCGTCAGTGCCGTCGAGCCATGCTTTGCGGGCGCAGTCGAGGATGTTCTGCGTGCCGAGGATGTTGGTCTCGAGGAAAAGACGCGGGTTGGTGATGCTGCGGTCGACATGCGATTCGGCGGCGAAGTTCACCACGAAGTCGGGGTCGAATTCCTCCATCAGCCGTGTGACCAGCTCACGGTCGCCGATGTCGCCTTTTACGAACTGCACGTTGGGGAGCTCGATTTCTTCCTTTATCGTCATGGGGTTGCCGGCATAGGTGAGGGCGTCGAGAATGAGTATTTCAACGTCGCTGCCCCATTTGGCCAGCACATATTTCACAAAGTTGGCGCCGATGAAGCCTGCGCCTCCTGTCACGAGATACTTTTTCATGTAGTCGTTGGTGTAAGATTGTTCAATGTTGCAAAAGTACAAAATCATATTTATATAATGTGTGCCGATGCACATTATTTTTACGGGTGCGATTGCGGTGTTGTGGCGGCGTCTGCGCTTTTTCCCGTTTCGACGCTGGTTCAGAAATTATTGCAGCCGGGCGCAAAACAAAATGCCGCGGAGGATGTTTCTATAGTAAAACGAATGCCCAGATTGCAGGGAAACGGGAATTCGGTAATCGAATTTTCAAATTCCCGACGTGATTTTGTTAAATTTCAAAAATTATTATATCTTTGTGCCGAATTTATCATTTTTAAACCAAATTCAAATGAAAAAATTATTCCTTATCGCTATTGCAGCTGCCGGTATGATGACAGCTCAAGCACAGCAGGCATTGGAAGCACCTTCTTTCGGATCGAATTGGTCAGTAGGTATTGAAGGTGGTGGCATCACCCCTCTTTACGATGGCTCTTCATTCATCGGTGATATGCGCGGTGGCTTTGGCGTTCGCGTCCAGAAACAGATCTCAACCGCATTCGCTCTCGGTGTTGAAGGCGCTGCTTACATCAACACATCCTACGGTGAATCCAAAACAGCCATTGACAACTCATATGTAGGCGCTTACGGTGCAGTCAACCTGTTCAATCTCTTCGGCGGTTACAAATGCGACGGCCGTTTCTTCGACATGGAAGTTCAGGCCGGTGCAGGCTGGGGACACACCTATGTTAACGGCGACGGTGACTACAACTTCTTCGCTACAAAAGCTGGCCTCAACTTCAACTTCAACGTTACCAAAAACCTCACTCTCGCTCTCCGCCCCGCAGTTATCTGGAATATGAGCGACGCAGATGTAAACCAGACCTCTGCCGCTTACAATAAAGAAACATCTGCTTTCCAGATCTTCGTAGGCGTTAACTACAAATTCGGTGAAGGCTTCAAATGCGCCGACCTCAAAAACCAGGCTGAGATCGATGCCCTCAACGCTCGCATCAACGCTCTCCGTGGCGAACTCGACGCTTGCCTCGCTGCTAACGCTGCCGCTGAATCGCAGGTTGCCGCTACAGCTGCTGAACTCGAAGCTTGCAAGAACCGCAAACCCGAAGTTGTTCAGGCTGTCAACAACAACCTCCAGAGCGTCCGCTACGTATTCTACAAGATCGGTAGCTCGAAGATCGGTATCGACCAGCAGCCCAACGTTGAAATGGTTGCTTCTTACCTCAAGAACCACAAAAACGCAAAAGTTGTTGTCAAAGGCTACGCTTCGAAGGACGGTAACCTCGAATTCAACAAGAAACTCGCTGCAGCTCGCGCTGAATCAGTTAAGACAATGCTCGTTAAGAAATACGGCATCGCTGCTGACCGCATCACAGCTGAAGGCGAAGGCATCGGCGAAATGTTCACCGAAAACGACTGGAACCGCGTTTCGATCTGCACACTCGAAGACTAATTCCTAATTCATAAAAAATCTTAAAAGCCTGCCTTTCGGCAGGCTTTTTTGTTAAATAGGTTATGAAGCAGACGAAAAATAGGACTTAAAGTAAAAAAATGGTCCATTTTAGCACAAATATCTAAAAAAACGTTATCTTTGCACCCAAATACAGATATATACGTATAATTATTTAAAGCACAATGAAAAAAGTTTTACTTATCGCAGCAGCCGCTTGCGCTGTAATCGGCGCTCAGGCTCAGGAAACCAAGGCTTATGTTACGCCCGGTTTCTTTGACAACTGGTCAGTGGGTATTGATGGAGGTGCTACTACTCCTCTTGCAAAACATCACGCATTCTTCGGCGACATGCGCGGAGCTTTCGGTCTTCACATTCAGAAACAGGTTTCGCCCGTTGTTGCCGTAGGTGTTGAAGGCGCTCTCGCTGTCAACACATCGTCATGGTCACAGAAATTTTTTGAGGATACTTTTGCCGACTATTATATGCCCGGCCGCAGCACCACTGCAATCGACAATTCTTATGTCGGCGCATATGCTTCGTTCAACCTCTTCAATCTTTTCGGTGGTTACAAATGCGACGGCCGTTTCTTCGACATCGAACTCGTAGGCGGTGCAGGTTGGGGACACAACTTCTACAATAAGATGGCTCTATATCCCCTCTCTATCGACGCTCAGGATCAGAACTACTTCGCTACAAAAGTTGGCTTGAACCTCAACTTCAATGTTTGCGAAAACCTCACCGTTTCTCTGAAACCGTCGGTTACCTACAACATGACCGGTACCAAATTCGAACCGCTTGATATCGATCAGACCTCAGCCGGTTACACCCGCGAAAAAGCCACATTCAACATCTTCGCCGGCGTTAGCTATAACTTCGGCCCCGGCTTTGTTTGCGCCGACACTAAGAATCAGGCAGAAGTTGATGCCCTCAACGCCCGCATCAACGATCTCCGCAGCCAGATCGACGCTTGCAACGCTGCCGCTGCCGCTACTCAGGCTAAAGCCGCTGCCACTGCAACCGAACTCGAAGCCTGCAAGAACCGCAAACCCGAAGTCGTTCAGTCTGTAAACAACAACCTCCAGAGCGTACGCTACATCTTCTACAAGATCGGCAGCTCAAAGATCGGTGCTGACCAGCAGCCCAACGTTGAAATGGTTGCTTCTTACCTCAAGAACCACAAAGACGCCAAGGTAGTTGTCAAAGGCTACGCTTCGAAGGACGGCAACCTCGAATTCAACAAGAAACTTGCTGCTGCCCGCGCTGAATCGGTTAAGACTATGCTCGTCAAGAAATACGGCATCGCTGCTGACCGCATCACAGCTGAAGGCGAAGGCATCGGCGAAATGTTCAGCGAAAACGACTGGAACCGCGTTTCGATCTGCACCCTCGAAGACTAATCCCCCCCTTCCCACATACACAAAAAAGCCTGCCATCTCCGGCAGGCTTTTTTGCATCCCCCCCCGGCAGGCTTTTTGCATCCCCTCCCTCCGCTCTTCCCAGCTCCGCTCCCACTCATTTCCATTGCGTCGCCGACCTCGACGCCGTTCCCGCCTGTCACCCGCATGGTATTGTGGCGCTGGTCCGCGTCTCCCTCGGCCTCTTCTGTTCCTTCTGTCCTTCTGCTCTTCTGTTCCCTGTTCGCAGCAGTTCGGCAGATTCTTTTTGCAAAATACTATTTAATAATGTATATTTGTAGCACTCAAACGTTTCAACCGCTAAAAACAAATATCAAAACAAGTATATGAAAAAGATCGTAATCTTTGCCGTTGCAGCATGCAGCCTCTTTGCAGCTCAGGCTCAGTCCGTCGTTTATCGGGCTCCTAAATTTTCCGACAACTGGTCGCTCGGTCTCGGTGCCGGTGTGGCAACGCCGCTTAAAGACCACGCCTTCTTCGGCGACATGCGCGGCACATTCGGCTTTCATGTTCAGAAACAGCTCTCACCGGTGTTTGCACTCGGCGTTGAGAGTGACTTCATCATCAACAGCCATTCCTGGACCGAAAACGACCCCGCACTTCTCAATGCAGGCATCGACCTCACAGGCAACAGCTCGTCGGCTCTCGACCGCGTTTACGTAGGCGCTTACGGTTCGTTCAACCTCTTCAACCTTTTCGGCGGCAACAGCTGTCCGCGCCGCTTCTTCGACATCGAAGCCGTGGCCGGAGCCGGTTGGGGCTGGGAAGATTTCCTTCATCAGAACTATTTCGCCACAAAGGCAGGGCTGAATTTCAATCTCAATTTCAGCAAAAACTTCACGATGTCAATGCGTCCGGCTGTAGTTTTCAACATGACGGGCACTGAATATGCTCCCCTTGATGTCGATCAGACATCAGCTGCCTACAGCCGCGACAAGGCTACGTTTAATTTCACACTCGGCTTCACCTATCATTTCGGCCCCGGTTTCTGCACGGCTGAGGCCGGCAACAGTGCCGAGATCGACGCTCTTAACGCCCGCATCAACGGCCTCCGCGACGAAATAGCTGCCGCACAGGCCGCCGGAGCCGTCACACAGGCACAGGCCGCTGCCGTTGCCACCGAGCTCGAGGCTTGCAAGAACCGCAAACCCGAAGTGGTTCAGTCAGTCAACAACAACCTCCAGAGCGTCCGCTACATCTTCTACAAGATCGGCAGCTCGAAGATCGGTGCCGACCAGCAGCCCAACGTCGAGATGGTGGCTTCCTACCTCAAGAACCACAAGGACGCCAAAGTGGTGGTGAAAGGCTACGCTTCGAAGGACGGCAACCTCGAATTCAACAAGAAACTCGCTGCCGCACGTGCCGAATCAGTAAAGACAATGCTCGTCAATAAATACGACATCGCCGCCGATCGTATCACGGCTGAAGGCGAAGGCATCGGCGAGATGTTCTCGGAAAACGACTGGAACCGCGTTTCCATCTGCACTCTCGAGGACTGATCGATAATCCAAAAACGATAACGACGCCGCTGCGGGAGCTTGTTTCCTGCAGCGGCGTCAGCGTTTCTGTTACCTTCGGCTCCTGTTGACCGGCCTTTCATGACCTGCGTTGTGCCCTTTCGCATTGTCTTTCGATGAATTAACAATTATTCTTCCGCCCAACACGAAAAGAATTTGTAATTTTGTAACTATGATTTTCGAAAAGGTGCAAATAGAAACTCTCGGCCGACTGCTCGCCGATTGCCGCAACGCCGCTATCGTGTGTCACATGACACCCGACGGCGATGCCCTCGGCTCGTCGCTCTTCCTGATGCATCTCCTTGAGAATCTTGGGAAAAAAGCTGCTGTCGTGGTGCCTGATATGCCACCGCAGTCGCTCTGTTTCCTGCCGGGTTACGACAGCATTACCATTGCGTCTTACCAGACAGCCCGTGCGGCCACGCTCTTTCGCTCGGCCGACCTCATTTTCTGCCTCGATTTCAATGATCTGAAGCGGATCGACCGCACCGCGCCGATGGTTGAGGAATCCCGGGCTCCACGCGTGGTCGTTGACCATCATCTGAACCCGTTGATCGAAGCCGACGTGCTGATCTCGCATCCCGAAGTGTCATCGACGTGCGCGCTCCTTTTTCAGCTTTGCGAAGCTCTCGGCATCGACAGCGCCCTCACCCCCGACGCCGCAATGTGCTGCTGCACAGGCATGATGACCGACACCGGAAACTTCTCCTACAATTCCAACGATCCGCAGCTCTACCGCATTCTTGCACGTCTCGTGGCCACGGGCATCGACAAGGATGCGATCTACACGCGTCTTTTCAACACCAATTCCGAGCAGCGCGTGCGCATCATGGGTTACGGGCAAAGCTCCAAGCTTCAGATTTTACGCGAGCATCAGGCCGCTCTGATCACGTTGTCATACGAGGAACTGCAGCGCTTCGGCTATCACCGGGGCGACACGGAGGCCCTCGTCAACGTGCCCCTCAGCATCCCCGGTATCACATACTCGATATTCCTGCGCGAAGACGAGCCTGATTATGTGAAGGTGTCGATGCGCAGCAAAGGCGATTTCTCTGTCAAACAGATCTGCGAGGATCATTTCGGCGGCGGCGGGCATCGCAACGCTGCCGGCGGAGAGATGCGCTGTCCGTTTACCGTGGCGATCGAAAAAGTGCTTGCCGTCATGCCCGGTTATGACGGTATGCTGCCCCCGCCCGACGATGATGCCTGTCCTTCAAAATAGAATAAACTGACAATAACAATAATCAAGATAATGAAAAAATCCAGTAAGATACTTTCTGCAATCATTGCCTCAGTCGTGGCGATTTTCACGCTTCAGTCATGCGAAAGCGGCCGCAGCTATTCTGAATTGCTCAACGACGAGAACATGGCCGTCAACCGTTTCCTTGTCGACCAGTGGGTGATTCCTGAAATACCCGCCGATTCGGTGTTTCTGACCGGTCCCGAAGCGCCGTATTATCAGCTTGACGAAGACGGCAACATCTACATGCAAGTGCTCGATGCCGGATCGGGCGAGAAGGTGGCCGACGATCAGGTGGTCTACTTCCGCTTCAAACGCTACAACCTGTCGTACTATGCCGGCGATCTCGAATCGACCCCGAGCGAAGGCAACCAGAATGATATGACGCAGACAGCCACATCGTTCCGCTATCAGAACTTCACCATCCCCTCTTCATCGCAATGGGGCACAGGCATCCAGATGCCGCTCAACTTCCTGAAGCTCGGCTGCGATGTCAACCTCATCGTCAAATCGCAGTATGGCTGGACAAGCGAGGTGAGCTACGTGATCCCGTATCTCTACCGCATCCGTTACTATAAGAGCCAGATCTAAACGCGCCGGCCCGACCGTCACGATCTGACACCAAATATTCAATCAATCATCACATCATGACACTTATAAAATCCATATCCGGCATCCGCGGAACCATCGGCGGTGCCCCCTCAGAAGGCCTTTCGCCGGTCGACATCGTCAAATTCACGGCTGCCTACGCAACGTTCATACGCAAGAATTCGCCGGTCGGATCCAATGTGATTGTCGTTGGACGCGACGCCCGTCTCTCGGGCAGCATGGTGAGCGGCATCGTCGTCGCCACGCTTTGCGCCATGGGCTTTGATGTGGTCAACATCGGCCTCGCTTCGACGCCCACCACGGAGATCGCCGTCACCGGTGAGAAAGCCGACGGCGGCATCATCATCACGGCCAGCCATAATCCCACACAGTGGAACGCTCTGAAGCTTCTCAATCACCACGGCGAGTTTCTCAACGACGCCGAAGGCAAAGAGGTGCTCCGCATTGCCGCTGCCGATGACTACCGCTTTGCCGAAGTGGCCGATCTTGGACATGAATTCGCCAACAATACCTACAACCGTCGCCACATCGAGCAGGTGCTTGCCCTCGACCTCGTTGACCGTCAGTCTATTGTCGACGCTAACTTTACTGTGGCTGTCGACGCTGTCAATTCCGTTGGCGGTGTTGTCATCCCGCAGTTGCTCCGCGCTCTCGGCGTGAAGAATATCATCGAGCTCAATTGCGAGGCCAACGGACGTTTCGCCCACACCCCCGAGCCGATTCCCGAAAATCTCACTCAGATCGCATCGCTCATGAAAGAGGGCCGCGCCGATGTGGGTTTCGTGGTCGACCCCGACGTGGACCGTCTCGCCATCGTGATGGAAAACGGCGAGATGTTTGTCGAGGAATACACGCTTGTGGCTGTGGCCGACTATGTGCTGTCGCAGACTCCCGGCGCCACCGTTTCCAACCTCAGCTCTTCGCGTGCGCTCCGCGATGTGACCCTCGCACACGGTTGCAGCTATACGGCTTCGGCTGTCGGTGAGGTCAACGTCACCACAGAGATGAAGCGCACGGGTGCCGTGATCGGCGGCGAAGGCAACGGCGGCGTGATCTATCCCGCCGCTCATTATGGCCGCGATGCTCTCGTGGGCGTGGCTCTGTTCCTCACCCTTTTGGCAAAGAGCGGCAAAAAAGTGTCGGAGCTGAAAGCCGGCTATCCCGCCTATGCCATTGCCAAAAACAAGATACAGCTTACGCCTTCGATCAATGTCGATGCCCTGCTCGATGAGGTGAAACGCATCTATGCCAATGAGAAAATCACCGACATCGACGGCGTGAAAATCGATTTTGCCAACGGATGGGTGCACTTGCGCAAATCCAACACCGAACCGATCATACGCATCTATTCCGAAGCTCCTACAATGGCCGAAGCCGACGCTCTTGCCGACGACATCAAGGCTGTTGTTGCCGGAATGACCGTCTGATGCCACTTATTACCGTCTCTCTCATCGTTTTCCCCATCACCGCTCACTCTTCTCGCTGATGAAACATCGTGCAATAGTCTCGATTGCCCTCATACTGTCCGTTGCCATCGGCATCGCGGCCGACCGCGCCGTGCCTGTCGGCTACGGCCTTGTCAATGTGTCGGCGGCAAGCCTGCGCCATGATCCCGCCCATGCTTCGGAGATGGAGACGCAGGCTCTCTACGGCACGCCACTGGAGATACTTTCCGACTCGCTGGCCGACTGGTGCATGTGCCGCATGCCCGACGGCTATGAGGCATATATCCCCCGCAGCGCTTTTGCTCCGAAAACTGAACAGGAGATGGCGCGCTGGCGCTCGGCCGACCGGCTGATCGTCACGGCGTCGGGCGAGCATCATCTGGTTGCCGACACGCTCTCGGCATCGCCGCGCAATGTGGTGAGCGATGTCACGTGGCTTTCGATACTGGAAGGCCGCAAGGCTCCCGGCTCGGCTTTCGTTCTGGCCACGCTCCCCGACGGACGTCAGGGCTATCTGCCGGCGTCGGCAGTCGCCGATTTTGCCGAATGGGCCGCACGCGGGCCTTCGGCCGACGCCATCGCCGATGCCGCCTATGCCATGCGCGGAGTGCCCTATCTCTGGGGCGGCGCTTCGTCGAAAGCAGTCGATTGCTCCGGGCTCACGCAGCTGTGCTATTTCTCTGCCGGTCTGCTCTTGCCGCGCAACGCATCGCAGCAGGCAAAAGCGGGCGCCGGGATCGATCTCGCCGACTCCGCGGCATTGCGCCGGGCCGACCTGCTCTTTTTCGGCGAAGGGGAGGGGGAGCGCATCACCCATGTGGCGCTCTTTGATGCCGATTCACGTTTCATCCATGCCTCGGGCCGCGTGTTTGAAAGCAGTTTCGATCCGCAGCATCCGCTCTACATACCGCGCCGCGTGCTGAAAGCCGTGCGCATCCTCGGCACGCCTCAAGCGGCGGCAATGGCAGTCGCTCACCATCCTGCCTACTTCAATCAACGTTAAAAAACCGTCGGTCGCTACCGATTGTTATTATTTTACTCCACATCGAACCATCAACCAATAACAAAACATAATCTATTATGAAAGCAAACCGTCTGTTGCTCATCGCTCTGGCCGCTCTCACACTTTCGGCCACGAGCTGCGTCAGCAAAAAGAAATATGCTGAATTGCAAACGCGCTACGACGCACTCTCGTCGGATTACAATGCCGCACAGGTGGCGCTCGCCGAAGGCCGTGCCAACAATCGCAGCTACGAAGCCCTCCTTGAAGAGGCGCGCCGCAACAACCAGGCCCTACGCAACCAGTATGAGGCTCTTCAGGGAAATCTCGCACAGAGCCTCGAACAGAATCAGCAGGGCAGCGTCAACATCTCCAAACTCGTCGACGAAATCAACGCGTCCAACCGCTACATCAAGCAGCTCGTTGATGCCAAATCGAAAAGCGACTCGCTCAACATGGTTCTCACCAACAACCTCACCCGCTCGCTTTCGCGCGACGATCTGCGCGACGTCGACATCAAGGTGCTCAAAGGCGTTGTCTACATCTCGCTGGCCGACAACATGCTTTTCCGCTCCGGCAGCTACGAGGTGAGTGACCGCGCAATGGAGATTCTCGGCAAGATTGCCAAGATCATCAAGGACTACAACAACTATGATGTGCTCGTTGAAGGCAACACCGACGATGTGCCCATCTCGCGTCCCAACATCCGCAACAACTGGGATCTCTCCGCTCTCCGCGCATCGTCCGTAGTGCAGGTGCTTCAGAACCGTTTCGGCGTTGATCCCTCGCGCCTCACCGCCGGCGGCCGTGGCGAATACAACCCCGTTGCCGACAACTCGACTGCCGAAGGCCGCGACCGCAACCGCCGCACCGAGATCATCATCACCCCCAGCCTCGACCAGTTCATGGACCTCATCGACAAGGCCCCCGAAACCGACGACACCAAATAAGTCATCCTAAGCGCGCAATCAGCAAAGTCATATCAAGAAGCTGCTTCCGTAATTAAGATTGGACGCTTCTTGAATTCCGAAAGAATAATCAAACCCTTTCAGATTTGCACATTTGATGAGCGGCTGTAATTTGAAATCCAAATAGGCTGGAACGCACTCCCGTTCCGGCCTATTTCTTGAGTGTGATAATTGTTTACCCAGCGAGTTATTCAGGCGACTCCTGCTCGCTTACGATGCAGATTCGTCCGTTGTTGACACAACCTTCCCATCTCAGCGTCCCATTTGTGTCTATGGAAATGTAGTATTTGTCAGACTTGGATGCGAAATGGAAATTTTCCGTATCTATGCTTTGATGATCTTGGTATAAAATCATCAAAGCCGCAGTAATGTATCTAAAATGAATGCTTCCCCTCGATGAAAGCATTACATTCAAGAGCGTCAAGAGCGGTGTAATACTCGTCACCGCTTATTTTATCCACCATGTCGCAGGCTATGCGTCCGTCGACCGACTGCATCATGTGGCAAATGATATATGGTCTCATATTTTTGAGTTTAGATTTTCTTGATGAACTTCGCCGGTACGCCACCGACGATAGTGCGCGGCTCCACATCCTTTGTCACCACAGCTCCGGCGGCTATGATTGCTCCGTCGCCTATCGTCACACCCGGAGTAATGGTTACATTGGCTCCGATCCAGACATCCTTGCCGATGTGTATAGGCTTGAATGTCATTGAGCCGCGCTTTGCCGGATCGGGGTCGTGATTTATTGTCGCCATCATGCAATTGTGGCCTATCAGCGCACCATTGCCGATAAAGATACCGCCCTGATCCTGAAACTTGCAGCCCATGTTGATAAACACGTTCTTGCCAAGGTGCAGATTCTTGCCATAGTCGGTATATATCGGCGGGAACAGACCTACCGTTTTGTCAATCTCGTAACCGGTAAGCTGCGACAGCAACACGCGCAATTCATCGGGTGTGTGATAGATGCTGTTTATTTCCGTTGTGATTCGTATCGCATCCTGTGAAGCCCGGTGCATGAACAGGTGTTCTTCGGAATTGTTAATCACCGTCCCGTGTTCCTCAATATATGCGTTATATTCCTGTGGGGTCATATTTTATCAATTATTGGACAGAAATTCGTTTCTGAACGCGCTCGGGCTTTTGCCGGTGACGCGCTTGAACAGTCGAGTAAAATGCTGTGGATACTGGAAGCCAAGGTCATAAGCGATGATGCTTATGTCATTATCTGTCGCTGCAAGACGACGTTTTGCCTCGGCTATTATCCGCAATGAGATAATTTCCTGAGGTGTGCTTCCGGTTTCCCGTTTTATGAGGTCGCCGAAATAACCGGGTGTCAGACTGGCTTTTTCCGCAAAGTAGGATACTTTCGGGATTTCCGTCAATACAGTGCGACCGGAATAAATTTCCGATAACTCCTTCTCAAAATTGGCTACTACCGATGAATTGGCTTTGTGACGGGTTATGAACTGACGATCATAGAAGCGGCTGAGATATTCAAGCAATACCTGAATGTTTGCCGATATCAGGTCAGCGGAATGTGTGTCGACAGGATGTTCGGTTTCCTCTCTGATTTTTTCGAGACAGTCCATAAAAATCTCCTTCTCCTTATCCGAAAGATGCAGGGCCTCTTTCTGCGAATATCCGAAATAACCGAACCTGCCGATTTTTTCGGCAAGCGGCGTACCGTATATCAGGTCGGGATGAAACATCAGGCCCACCACATCGGGAGCAAGAGGCTCGTCTGTGCTGTCAACGTCTATAACCTGACCGGGCGAAAAGCAGACCACGGTACCCTCCTGATAATCGTAGTATTGCCGCCCGTATTTCAGCGAGCAGTTTACACCGTTTTTCAGATATAGAGCATAGACACCATAGTCCATTATCAACCTGTCGAATCGTTTTGTAGCTTTCTTCAGGTCAATGACTGTCACAAGCGGATGATATGTAGTAAGCCCGTACAGCCGGTTATAGGCATCTATCGAATCAAGTTTTATAGTTTCTGTCGTTTTCATGTTGCAAATTTAAGCATTAAAAGTCTAATTTTCATCGTCATCATAAATGATGGTAGGCTTCGCCATAATAGTGGTAAGCGCAAAAAACGGAGAATATCTAATTTTGCACTTGTAAAAATATCGTCTGAAATATGAGAACAGGAATCAAATTTATCATCTCGGCAGTCCTCATGCTGACTGCGCTTGCCTCTTTCGCATCCTGCACACCGAAAAATTCGTCAGAGAACGGTTCGGAAAAGGCAACTGAGCCGAAAATATTAGTGGCTTATTTCTCTGCACAGGGGCATACAAAGGCAGTTGCGGAGAGAATCGTGTCTGTCACCGGCGGCGATTTGTTTGAAATAACACCGGTCAATGTCTATACCGAAGAGGACCTCGACGGCTGGAACGAGAGCGCACGCGGTACCCGCGAGTCGAAAGACCGAAGCACTCGTCCGGAAGTTAAAGACAAGGTTGAAAACTTCGAGAAATACGACACCATCTATCTCGGATTCCCGATCTGGTGGTTTACCGCTCCTACAATTGTCAATACTTTCCTTGAGCAGTATGACACTTCCGGCAAGACCATCATCCCTTTCGCCACATCGGGTGGAAGCGAATATGGAGATACGGAGAAAGACCTGCGTGTTTCGGCTCCCAAGGCAATCTTCAAGCCAGGCAAGGTGCTCAACGGAATGAATGAACAACAGATAAAAAATTGGATTGACAGTCTGAAATAACATACAGTATGACGGCAGCTCATCGAATAATCAAAACGTTTCTGATAATTCTTTCACTGGCAACATCTATGACGGCAAATGCACAGACAAAAATTCACCTCAATGTCGGAAACCGGACTCTCACAGTTTCGTTAGCAGATAACGAGGCTACCCACAGTCTGGTTGGCCTCTTGAACGATGGCCCGATAACAATCAATATGTCGGATTATGTCGGATTTGAAAAAGTCGGAGCTTTGCCTCAGCCTTTACCCGCATCGGATACGCACATAACGACTGTCCCCGGTGATATAATGCTGTATCAGGGTCGTAATATGGTAATATTCTATGGCTCGAATTCTTGGAGCTATACCCCTCTGGGCAGGATTGACGGCGTTACGGCGTCTTCTTTGAAAGAGTTTCTTGGAAACGGCAATGTGGAAGCGACCTTATCGCTATCGTCAGCCTCCGGTATCGGCGAGGTAAAAGTCGACAATGGCAAAGACGTCATCATATACGACCTTAAAGGCAACCGCTTGAAAGAAATCATAGCGGCTGGCGTCTATATTGTCAACGGCAAAAAAGTATTCATAGAAAAATAGTAAATGGAATGAACAAAACATTTTTATCGGCAGTAATATGCGCAGCAACGTTTTTTACTGCAAATTCTCAAGATATGAACAATCCCAACACAAACACTTCCTTAGCTCCTGTGGAGCAACTTCAACTGACGCAGGAATGGGACAAGACATTCCCAAAGAGCGACAAGGTGGAACATCGCAAGGTAACATTTGTCAACCGCTATGGCGTGACACTTGCAGCCGATATGTACAAACCCAAAGGTGCCGAGGGCAGACTGCCGGCAATAGCTATCAGCGGGCCTTTCGGAGCGGTGAAAGAACAGTCAAGCGGGCTGTATGCACAGCAACTTGCCGAGCGTGGATTTCTAACTATCGCCTTCGATCCCTCCTTCACCGGCGAAAGCGGAGGCATGCCCCGTCGCGTGGCTTCGCCAGACATCAATACCGAGGATTTCTCGGCTGCCGTTGATTTTCTGTCGGTTCAGCCCGATGTTGATGCCGACCGCATCGGCATACTCGGCATTTGCGGTTTCGGAGGTTTCGCCATCAATGCCGCCGCCAACGACCCTCGTATTAAAGCCACAGTCGCTTCTACAATGTATGACATCAGCCGTTGCACCTCAAACGGTTATTTTGATGCCAACGACAACCCGGATGCTCGCTACAAGATGCTGGAGGCAATGACCGCACAGCGCACCGAGGATTACCGCAACGGTTTCTATAAACGTGCCGGAGGTGTAGTAGACCCGCTTCCTGCCGATGCTCCGCAGTTTGTAAAAGAATATTACGACTACTACAAGACTCCGCGCGGATTTCATCCTCGGTCAGGCAACTCTACCGATGGCTGGAACTTCACATCCAACCTCCCGTTTATCAATTTTCCATTACTTACCCGCGCAAGTGAGATACGCAACGCAGTGATGGTCGTGCATGGCGAGAAGGCCCATTCGCTCTATATGGGCAAAACCGCTTTCTCAAAACTGCATGGCAATAACAAAGAGCTTCTTATCGTTGCCGACGCCAACCATTGCGATCTTTACGACAATCTCGAAAAGATACCGTTCAACCAGATTGCAACATTCTATACAACCCAGATGAAATAAATCATTTATCGCAACTAAACAATCAGCCGGTCATATTAGGATTTCTTATAATGACCGGCTGTTTTTGAAGTAAAATCCCTCTCCAGACGCCAGTTATTCACGCTACTTGCAACAGACAATCACCATAACTTCGCTAACAACGAGACAGCGATTGAAAGGATGAATGCCGATGTCCTACAATTTGAAGCCATCGTGTCTAAGACATGGGGCACGGAAGAAGAACTAAAACAGCTAAAATCCGACCATGCCACCCTCGACAGGAAGATAACTGCTGAACTTGCTCCAAAACACGACGAAAAGGACGGCGAGGAAATAACCCCGGTAGATACGCATGTGCAGTCAGTACCGAATACCGATATACCCCCGGATCATAGTGACAATTCTTCTCTCGTAGCAGAACCTCAACCACACTATCAACCAGCGACTAATCATCACACCCAGCCTCGACCAGTTTATGGATCTCATCAATAAAGCGCCTGAAACCGACGACACCAAATAAGTCCTCCGAGATCCACAATCAACAGTTTTTTATATCAGGAGGCAGGTCAAATAGGCGCAGCCTATTTTTCACAATCTGCTTAAATCATAAAACAAAGAGGGCGTGTCAAAACGGAATAGCATTCCGGTGTTGACACACCCTCTTTCTACATTGAACCAAGGAAAAAAACGGACTAATTGCAAAAAATCACAGGTTGAGATACTCTTTCAGGGTTTCAACATATTCTTCAAATGCATTCCGTCCTGTTTGGGTTACGCGGCACGCTGTACGGGTTTTCTTACCGACAAACCCTTTCTCCATTGTGATGTATCCGGCGTTTGCCAGTTTATCGAGCTGCACACTGAGATTACCGGCAGTCGATTCTGTCTTTCCACGCAGATATACAAAGTCAGCTTCTTCTACGTTCATCAGTATCGACATCACTGCGAGTCGCAACTGCGAATGAAGCAACGGATCGAGTTCTTTCATTTAACAGTGTTGGCTTTATGATTGATAATATGTCCCGGCACAACAAACATTGCTATAAATGCAGCCATGAACATCGGCAGATACCAGTTGGCGTATAGTGTCACATCACCGGCTATGCAACACATGGTGAATATGCCGATCACCATACCGGTTATGCCACCTACAGTCAGCGACCGCTCTTTCAGTATTATGCCTTGGGCAATCTCTCCCAATGGCACAACCACAAGGGCAAAAGCCAGCATAGTCGACCAGCTGCATACGTCGCCGATCAGTTGAAAACCCAGACACATTGCCGTTGCAACGATCCCCATAATGCCGACGACCGACCATATTTGAGATGTAATGCGGTCAGAATAATTTTTTACACCGCATTTCTTCTGCTCCCTGCGAGCCATGATTGGTGTCGCGATGCCTCCGACTATCCATATCAGAAACCAGAGATAGTTCCAGACGGGTTGATGAGTAGTGGCAAGCATTATCCATACGAGGATAGTTACCGCAACAGTCAGATACCCCCAAAGAAGCATGATGTTGCCGTTGCCGATGTAGCGGTCTTTCGTCCGGGCGATCATCTCCGTGATGATTGCAAGACTCTGTTTTTCGTTGATCTCTTCTTCTTTCATTTCTTGATAAAATTAATCAGTTTATAATATAAATCATTTCTCTCTGAAAAAAGGCGGCTCGCGATTACCGCCCTCATTCGGTTGTAAATTTAATGCGGTTTATAATATAAACCAAATTTTAATCCGTCTTTTTTTGATTATTTTTCATGTCCACAACAAAATATGGACTTTATGGCCAACAAATCAGCATATTACAATTATGACATCGGCCACACAGATCATGGTAGAATACACTTTCACAACAGATCTGGCTCGGAGATTCATGATTCATATTGTATCATTAGTGTCCACTAAAAAATCATAATAGTTCTTTGAAACTATTGAAATTCAATTTGTTATAAGCGATTTGGGAGCGAACGGATTTCAAATCACATTTGCGGTCATAATCAGACCTTTATGCATAAAGACCCTTTAGTTTTCTCCCAATTAGCCCAGTTCTTGAACAGGAGTAAGTTCAATCGTATAGTCGCGAAGTATGATGGCGACAAGTATGTAAAGAGTTATACTTGTTGGAATCAATTACTTACGATGATGTTCGGGCAGCTTTCCAATCGGGAGAGCCTTCGGGATCTCATCGTCGCACTGGAAGCGCATGCAGGCAAGGTCTATCACCTCGGAATCGGAAAATCCGTAACGAGAAGTAATCTTAGCAAGGCTAACGAGCAACGCGACTACCGCATCTTCGAGGAGTTCGCCTTCTTCATGATAGCGGAAGCACGCAAGCGGCGGATACAGAAAATATTCGAGCTTGACGGCCATGTCTATGCCTTCGATTCAACTACCATCGACCTTTGCCTGTCGGTGTTCGAATGGGCCAAGTTCCGCAAGCACAAGGGTGGCATCAAGATGCACTCTCTTTATGACGTGGAGGCTCAAGTTCCTGCATTCGTGCATATTACCGAGGCAAAAGTCCACGATTCAAAAGCAATGCCGGAGATTCCGTATGAGAACGGTGCCCATTACATCTTCGACCGAGGCTACAACGATTTCGGCAATCTGTACACCATCCACCGTATAGGCGCGTTCTTTGTCGTCAGAGCGAAAACCAATGTAAGGTTCAAGCCTGAGACTTGGAAACGGAGGCTTCCGGAAAACGTGGTTTCAGATGCTGTCGGCTACTTCACGGTTTATAAAAGCGCGACGGATTATCCGGAGAAACTGCGAAAGGTGGTATGCATCGACCCGGAAGACGGTACAAGATACATATTCCTGACCAACAATCTGACGGCCTCAGCCGAGACAATCGCCGAGCTTTACCGCAACCGGTGGAGTGTGGAACTGTTCTTCAAATGGATCAAACAGCATCTGCGTATCAAGAAGTTCTGGGGGACCTCCGAGAATGCCGTCCGTATCCAAATCTATTGCGCCATAATCACTTATTGCCTCGTGGCAATAGTGCAGCACGACATGAAGCTGGAGCGAAGCATCTACGAAGTCCTTCAGATTCTCGGAATCTCGCTGACTGACAAGACCTGTCTGCATGACCTCTTCGACAAATCGAATTTCAAAAATGTCAATATTCTCTATGGTTCAAGTGAACCGAATTTATTTAATTTTTAACTTCGTCCATTTTTAGTGGACAGTAGTGTTTATAAATAAGAAATAGGCAATTTACAGCATTTAATAAAAACCTAACATTTTTGAAAAATTTATGAAATGTAATTAGGCGAACTTTGCAGCGTAATCAGAACGTTTGAATATGCTATGTTGATAAAGATTCGACTAATTCTCTTCTTCCTAATCGCATTTTCGGCTCCATTGCCCGCCGTCTCGGGTATTGTGCAGGGGGTTGTCACCGACAAGGCATCCGGTGAACCGTTGATTGGAGCCACTGTAAAGACAAATATCCCAGGTCTTGCCACGGCAACAGACATCGATGGCGGATATTCATTTTCCACCAACGCCAAGCGAATTGAAATTTCCGTCAGCTACATAGGATACAAAGGCCAAACCAAGGAGGCATCTCTGGAAACGAATCCTACGGAAATTAATTTTGAATTGGAGCCTGACGGCGAGACGCTTGGCGAGGTAACTGTCACGGCCCGTCTGCGGCATGATTCAGAAGTTGCTCAGGTCAGGGAACAGCAGACAAGTCTTGTCGTGCAGTCTGGTGTTTCGGCTCAGATGATCACCAAAACCCAGGACAAGGATGCCTCGGAGGTGATCCGACGCATCCCAGGTGTGTCGATTATCGACGGGAAGTTCATCATGGTCCGCGGGCTTTCGCAAAGATACAACAACGTCTGGCTCAATGGCGGAGCCGTGCCAAGCTCCGAAGCTGATTCAAGGGCCTTCTCATTCGACATCCTTCCGGCATCGCAGCTCGACAATGTGGTGATTGTAAAAAGTCCGGCTCCCGAATATCCCGCCGATTTCACAGGTGGGTTCATACTGGTCAATACCAGACAGCAGCCATCGCAGGGACGGTTTGACATCGGAGCAGGTATCGGGATGAATACATCCACAATGTTTCATGACTTTGTCGATTTCCACGGCGGTCACTCCCTCAAGTCTGGTATTTCCAGCCAATTGGCTTCATTTCCCGGCTATGAAGGCCAACGCTTCGACCCCATTGCCAGCGGTATTCAGAACAATTGGACCTTAAAGACAATCAAACCGTTGCCCGACATAAAGCTTAACGCAAACTACAGCCGTCAATGGAACTTTGACGGAGGTCAGACTCTCGGATTGCTTGCGTCGGCCAACCATAGTCAGAACTTCCGCACATACCGCAATATGGAGAATTCCCTTTACGGCCCGTATGACGAAAGCAACGACAAGCCAGTGTTCCTGCGCAAGGCTGTCGACGACGGATACAGCCGCGACTATCACAGCGGAGGATTGCTTAACCTGTCGTTTCAGCCGGGCAATCCCGACCATTTCTTTGAGTGGAAAAATGTTATCAACCACATTTATACAAAACGCTACACCGAGCGCACCGGATTCAACGCCCAGCCCGACAATATCCGCGATTCGGAATATTTCCAGGCGTCGCGGCTTACCTACAATACCCAGGTTACAGGCAAACATAACCTCGGTGAAAACATAATCAACTGGTGTGCGGGTTATGCATACGCCAACCGCGACATGCCTGACCGCCGCATGATAATGCGCACCGACCGCACGGAGCAGACCATGGGCATTTACCGAATCAGCCGCGAGTTCAGCCATCTTGACGAGAATATGGCATCTATTGGTGCGAATTACGAGCGTACATTCCATTTCGGGAACTCCTCCCCGATGTTAAAGACAGGTCTTTATGGAGAATATGCCAGCCGTAAATACCGCACACGTTGCTTCCAATATGGTTGGCAGCCAGACAACACCCTCCCCTCCGGATTCGTGTTCAACCCCGACGTCGCGGGGTCTGTACTGACTGATGGCAATTATGGCCCCGACAAGCTCTATCTCTACGAGGAAGTGAACCATCTCAATGATTATAATGCCAGCCGCTATCTCGGCGCCGGCTATATAGGAGTGAATCTCCCTTTCGGGAAATTCAGCGTCTACGGAGGTGTCCGCTATGAGTTCTTCCGTCAAAGACTTGGCCTTAACACGCGCCAGTATGAGGAAAGCTGGCAGAACACTGATTATGACTACTCAGACTTCTTCCCATCGGTGAATCTGACATACAAAATCAATGAGAAGAACCAGATAAGGGCTGCCTACGGCCGATCGGTCAACCGCCCTGAGTTTCGTGAGCTCTCCCCGTCAGTGTTCTACGACTTCGAACTTGGCAGCAACGTGATGGGCAATTATGACCTCAAGGCCGCATTTATCGACAATATCGACCTTCGCTATGAATGGTATCCTTCCGCAGGTGAGCAGATTTCGGTAGCGCTGTTCTACAAGCACTTCACCGACCCGATTGAATGGACATATACCGTGGCCGGAGGCACCGACCTTGTCTATTCCTTCATGAATGCCAAGGGCGCGAACAATTATGGAGTTGAACTTGACATCCGCAAGAATCTTGGGTTCATCGGCCTGAAGGATTTCTCTTTTACATTCAACGGCTCACTTATCAAGAGCAAGGTGACATTTCCCGAAGGAGGCAACAACATAGACCGACCGATGCAAGGCCAGTCACCCTATCTGATCAACACCGGTATATTCTACGACAACAAGGATAAGGGATGGAACGCCGCTGTGCTTTACAACCGAATCGGCAAACGCATTATAGGTGTAGGCAACCGCTACGGCACCGGGACAGACGGACAGTCCCGCGATATACCGAATTCCTACGAAATGCCACGCAACAGTCTCGACATATCAATCGGCAAGCGTCTCGGCCACTGGGAGTTGAAAGCCTCAGTCCGCGACTTGCTTGCCGAGAGATACCAGACAAAGCAGTTTGAGGAAGTTGCCGGACATACTGTTCAGGAAGTAATCAAAAGCTACCGTCCCGGGCGGAACATAAACATCTCGGCATCCTACAGTTTCTGAATATAATATTTATAAATCAACACTTTAGAAGCAATGAAAAAAGAATTCAAAACAATTGGCAAGTGCGTGCTCATGGGCATGGCACTCACTCTGGCAGCATCGTGCTCGTCAGACAACAACGACGGACCTGACGCTCCGAAAACCGACCCGCAGGTCACCTACCAGGGAAACGTCGCATTCAGCACCGGAATTCTCTTCAACGACGGCAAGGACCTCGGCAACGGCACACAGAACTTCCACTTCACCGGCGATGTGACCCTCGAAAAGGGCACCTACAACCTCAAGGGCTGGGTATACATTGATGCCGGAGCTAAGCTCCGCATCCCGGCAGGCACCGTCATCAAGGGTGACAAGCAGACAATGGCAGCCCTCATCGTAGAACCCGGTGGATATGTCGAAATGAAGGGCACTGCCCAACAACCCATTGTCATGACCTCGGCACAGGCTCCGGGCCAACGCCGTCCCGGTGACTGGGGTGGCCTCATCATCTGCGGCAAGGCAAAGAACAATCAGAACACCCAGCAGATCGAAGGCGGCCCCACCACAATCCACGGAGGCAACAACGATGCCGACAACTCCGGCATTTACCAATATATTCGCGTGGAGTTCGCCGGTTATCCCTTCGACACTGACAAGGAGATCAACGGCGTCACATTCGGATCTGTCGGCAGCGGCACGACTGTCGACCACATCCAGGTGTCCTACTCCAACGACGATTCATTCGAGTGGTTTGGAGGCTCGGTAAACTGCAACTACCTCGTGGCATATAAAGGTTGGGACGATGACTTCGACACTGACAACGGCTTCAGCGGGACCGTGCAGTATGGTCTTGCAATCCGCGACCCGAGAATCGCCGACACATCGCAGAGCAACGGCTTCGAGAGCGACAACAATGCCAGCGGTGCCGAGACAGCTCCCTTCACTTCGGCTCATTTCAAGAACATCACCCTCGTAGGACCGAAGACAGCTAAGAACAACGACTTCATCAATAATTCCAGCTATATCACAGCCGGCAGCATGTTCCCCGACAACGGCTCCAAGCTCGGTCTGTTCCAGTCGGCATTCCAGATCCGTCGCAGCAGCAAGCTCAACATTGAGAATGCCCTCGCCATCGGCTTCCCTATCGGTCTGATTGTTGACGGCGAGAAGGGGAACACCGTGAAATATGCCAAGAACGGTGAGTTCCTGTTCAACAACATCGTTTTCGCCGGAATGGACGCAATTGGCACCGACAAAAACAAATGCTATGAGGATTATCTCATCGACCTTGCCAACGGCACGGAAGATCGCAGCCAGCAATCATATTCCCACACTTTCTTCCTGAGCAATCCTGGCAACAAGGTTATGGACGAGAACTCACTCGGCCTTACAGACCCCATGTCTGCCGGTCAGAACTATTGTCCCTCGTCAGTAATATCCGACGGCAAAGGCGGCTACATCGGAGCCTTCCGCGACGCTTCCGACAACTGGCTCAACGGTTGGACCAACTTCGAACCGCAGAAAACAGTTTACTGATACCCCCCATATTCATACTTTGACTTTCAGGAGGCTGTGTCGTAATTAAGGTTTACGGCGCAGCCTCTGATTTTTGAGCCCAGATGTTAGGATATTTTTCAGGCAACAGATTTTTGAGGATTTTCCGAAAATATTCGTTTCTCAGGCGATAAAAATCGGAATATAATCAAATACAGGCCGGAATGGGGCGTATTTCCCCCATATTTGGCCTGTTTCGCTATCTTTGAGCACATTTTCTTAAGATTGAAGGCAATGGCGAAGAAGGCAAAGTCCATATTGACCTTGTCCATTCCGAAGTGACGGAACCGTTTGTATGCCATATTGTATTTCATCTGTCCAAAAACGGCTTCGGGCTCGATGCATCTTCGGCCCCGGTGTCTGATTCCTTCTTCCGAAGTCAGCCGTTCACGTGCCTTCCTGCGATATTCGTTGAGCCTGTGGTTGACCTCTATGATTCTGTCGCCTTTTGCCTTGAAGCAGCTTCCGCGGAGTGAACATCCCTCACATCTGCGGGCCTTGTATACCGCACATTCGGATACGTATCCGCTTTCGGTTTTTGTGCGGATTGTCCCGGTTCGCTCCAAGTGCTGTCCCATCGGGCATACGTAATAGTCGCCGTCGGCATTGTAATGAAGAGCCTGGGGAGAGAACGGATTCGGCTCATAGTGCATCCGCTGCTCACGATGGAACCAGTTGTATTTTAACGTGAGTTCGACGAAAATAATTAAAAGAGCGTCAACTGATTATCGTAAACTCTT
>OHEJ01000252.1_pt1 | contig 23332 bp, 19 predicted proteins | sample 1567261 | NCBI WGS metagenome assembly OHEJ01 (sample SAMEA3879550, study PRJEB24766) | human gut metagenome | biome: human-associated habitat; feature: feces | place: USA | collected 1985/1987 | reverse complement strand
CTCCAAAACCCTCAATAAAGCGAGTTAATTTTGGAACACGGAACTGAACACCCTAGCTATTAAATGAACCATGCCACAATCCTTTGATTATAGCAAATAATTTTTTTGCTTTTTGTCGTTCTCCAAGAATTATGCCACGGGTGGTGAATAGTAGTGTGTGGGCTATGCAGCGGAAGCTTACGGCCTTAGAGCCGTGCTCGCGGTGCTCCCACAGCATATTGCGTATCAGCCGGTAATAGATCGGTGCGGAGTAGTTCGATGTCTCGAAACCGAAGAGCGTGCGTGTCTGTCGTCCGAATTGCTGTTTAAGATGGTGACGGCCTGTAACTATAATCTTGTAGCCGGATTTGCGGGCGCGGTAACAATATTCGCCGTCAACCCAGTAAATCTCATATTTTTCTTTGAATCCGCCCGTCTCCAGGGCTTTTTCTACGTCGATAACCGAACCTGATGTTATCACCGTTTCAGCCTTATGGTCGTCGCAGTCACAATAAAGATTGTTGACGTTAGGGGCATAAACGGCCACGTCGCTCTCCTCGCGGTTGAGTATATCTTTTTTGAAGGCTGCAAAATCCTCAAAAACGCTGTCCTGATCCATGGTCAGAAGCCACTTATATCCCTTATCGGCACAGTAGCGCAGAGCCTCGTTGAGCGGCCGGGCGATGAATGCGTTTTCGCCGTCGCCCATAAATTCCACATTGCCGAATTCCTCTTTCAGCCAACCGAGATCGTCGGCCGAATTGCGCCACACCAGCACCCTTTCAACATCCCCGGCAAAAGCTCCCACATTAGTCCGCAGCAGCTCGCTCTCAGGATGATAACATACAACTATGGCAGCTATATTATTTGATTTTCCCATGTTTTGTGTATCCGTGTCTGCCGGCTGAGCCATAATAGAAGTGTCGATTATGCGAAAAGAATTCGGTAATCAACAGTTTTGATGTTCATCTAATTTAGATTCAATCTCTTTGATGGATGGCATTGTCCCCTCAATCTTTTTAGGATAGAGTTTTTCAAGCTCATATTCGGAAATTCCGAGAGGCTGGCTGCTTGATTCAAGTGCATACTGAGCTAATGTATTATTTTTCTGCTTACAAATGAGCAATCCAATTGTTGGATTGTCACGTCCCTCCTTGCGAAGAATATGATTACAAGCAACTACATAACCGCCTAATTGCCCTGCGTCAGCAAAATCAAATTCACCTATCTTTACTTCTACTACCACATAGCAAGATAGATTATAAAAAAGCAGGTCTATGAATTTTTCTTTCTCTGCTATTTGCAGGCGATACTCCTTGCCAACATAGGCAAATCCTGTGCCAAGTTCCAAAAGAAAATTTGTTATATTGGTTAGCAATGTGTTTTTTAGTATGCGTTCGTTGTACTTCCCTCGCAAACCCGTGAAAGAAAAATTATAAGGATCACGTGTAAGATCTTGGGCTAAATCACTATCTACTTCAGGAAGTGCGCTTTTGAAATTTGTTAAGGCTTTTCCGCTACGCTCATATAGGTTTGTCCCCAATTCATTAAGCAATATATCTCTGCTCCAACTATTCTCTAAAGTCTGACGTACATAGAATAGTGCCTTATCAGAGTCATTTGAGCATTTGTCAATGATATAGCGGTGGTGTCCCCAAGGAATAGAGAACAAATCGGAATACAATTTTTCCACAAGTTGTGGAAGATTTGTCTTTTCAGAATCTTCCACAACTTGTGGAAGATTTACAAATTGCTGTTTATAAAGAAGATAAAAACGTTTTGCGTAGCGAATAGAAGTCTCGGATAATCCTTCAACATCGGGCATTTCATGTCGCAAATCACGGCTTAATGTGGCGTAGAACTTACTTCCATACTTATTGTCTGCCTGTTTTTCCGCTATGTCCTTGCCAAGCTCCCAATAATAGTGAAGCATCTCTTTGTTCACTTTTAGTGCAGCTTTGATCTGGCTGCTGCGATAGCGTTTTACGAGATTCTTGAGCCATAAAACGTAATCCTTATCCAATATGCTGATAGATTTATTCATTATCCTTGATTTATCTTCCAATATTGGTGTTTCATCGGCCTAAAGCTTTGCGGCAGCTTACAATAATTTTGGCCACCGGTCGTAGATGATGGGTCAGGCACCAGGTGATGATTTTCATTTTGGTGTTGAGGTAAGGACAGCCCATGATGTGTTGCCGCTTGTCGGGGTTGTGGGCGAGGAATGCATCGAATGTGGCAGTGTCGAGTGCCAAAGTGTGGGAGTGGCGGAGCGATCGGTAGGCAAGTGCTTTGCTCAATGGTTTATATGCATTATGCTCTTTGAAGAAGCTGATGATGTCGTTATACGCCGATAGTGCTTCTTTTTGTGAGATGGCAGTCATGTTGTGGCAAATTGAGCTGTCGGTCTGCCGGTAGTTGTAGAGGCAGTCGTCAATGGTTGTGATCTTTTTGGCGAAATACATGCATCGCACCATAAAATGATAGTCCTCGCACCAGCTTATACCCTCCGGGAATCTTATTTTGTGCTCTTCGATAAGATGTCGGTTTATCAGACTTCCCCAGGTTACCGTCCATTGGCTTATGATATATCGATTAAGAACGTCTGATTTGTTTCCGTTGAATGAAATTACCCCCCCCCCCCCGTTTTGTATATCTGATTATCAGCGTATTGAAATTTAAAATCGCACATGGTGATGTCGGCATCCGCCGGCTTGTGCAGCGCTTCGAGGTAGGTTGGCTCTACCCAATCGTCGGCATCGATAAAGGCTATCCATTGGCCGCGAGCTTTGTCAAGACCGAGGTTTCGGGCTGCGCTGACTCCGCCGTTGGGCTTGTGGATCGCACGGATGCGGCTATCGTATGCGGCATAGCTGTCACAAATGGCAGGGCTTTCATCGGTCGATCCGTCATCGACAAGGAGCAGCTCAAAATAGCTGAACGTTTGTGTGAGGATGCTGTCGACACATTGACGCAGATAGCGTCCGGCATTGTACACCGGCACTATTATGCTGATTTCAGGATTGGTCAAGAGCATTTTTGAGGAATTTGAGTGATTCGGCGCGCAATGGTTCGAGGCGGTGGCGTCCGGCGGCGAAGAGCCGTGCGGTTTCGGTTGGGTCGACAAGCGTTTCGGGCTCTTGGGCAACGTGCTGCAGTCCGGTGATATTCAGCAGGTTGTTGACGCGGGCGTCACTTGCGCCATCATAAGCGTAGAGCTGACGGTCAAAGAGCAGAGAGAACACCACAGCGTGGAACGATCCCGACACCACAAGCTGCGCATTGGCCAACAGGTTGAGAAATTCTGCCGGTCCTACGGCGTTGACAATCTTTAAATCGCGCCGGTGAGTCCATTTGACTGAAAAGCCGTTGGAAACCACTATCGGCATCTTGAATTTTTCCGACAGGCGCGTGGCCTCCTGAAGCACTTCGTCGGAGTTCCACGGAGAGTAGTACAATATGTAGTCGCCTTTGACAATCGACTCTGGTTTAATGATTTGTTGCCATTGCTTCCGTGTCAGAAGGAGCGTCGGGTCAACGGTCACTGCTGGGTGCCGGCCGATGATCGTTTCAAGTCGGTCGGCGGTGCGCTCTTCGCGCACTGATATTGCCGAAAAACTTTCGAGGTCGGCGCGTATCTGCGCGTCAAATACCTTTGCCACCTGCTCTTCGGGGCATGGTCCCATGCTCGGTGCATAGGCTATCTTGCGGCATCCCTCCGGCGCAAACGGCAGGAAGAAAGCGCGGTCGTGGTCAAAACATATTGTGTTCCAGATCTGGTCGCTGCCGGCTATGATGGCGTCATAAGGCAAATTCGCCGCGCGAAGCTGTTCCAAAGATTTGTAGGTCTCCTCTGAAACATGCAGATTTTCATGGAGAAAACGCTCGAAGAGATGATATTTTTGATTGTCATTGCGGGCTATCCGCGGATACATAATTGCTTTTGCGATGCCGCGCAGGCCGCCTTTGGCGTAAAACGGCCGATAAAAACGGCGCTGACGCTGGGTGCGGAAGTTGATTATCTCGCATTCGTGGCCGAGCGACAGCACTGTCTGCTGCAGGGCGTAGGCCTGAAGCATGGAGCCGTAGTTGTGCGAGGCGTGAAATGTCAATATTCCTGTCTTCATTTGTTATGGGAGCTGATCGATGAGGGCGGCGCTTTCCGGCAGATGCACCTTGCGGGCGAAGAGGCAGCCGGAGGCGGTGAGTGCGTCGAGGTCGGCGGCTGTGAGCGTACGCGGTCCCGCGGGGGTGAAATCGGTAAAGAGCACGTCGGGCGAGATGAGGCAGTCGGAGCCGCAGGCGTGCAGTATGGCCGGAATGAATATCTCGTCGGCGCAGAACGCATGATGCATGCGCCGGAGCACATAGGCTTTGGACTGAAGCACAGCCGGCAGATCGTCGCGCCCGACCGACACCCAATTGGAGTGCTTGCCGTGGAAATAGCTGTAGTCGCGGCGCACCCATCCGCGCTGCATGGCGAGCGTCAGCGTGTGCCATAGGCGGCCGGCTGCCGCCGCAAGGCGGTTGCGGCTGCGAAGCAGACGCAGGCTGAAATGATAGTAGCCGAGCTTGTGGCGCAGCTCTGTGTCGGTCCATTCGCCTTCGGGAAGCACCGACAGGCCGCCGCAGGCGTCAAACCACGCGAGTATCTCTCCGATCGGTTTCAGCGGCCAGTGTGTGCCCGAGATGATGTGGCGATAGCTGTAGTCGCTTTCGGCTGAGGTTTCGAGCATCGCATATTCGGCTTCGACCTGCGAGATGTGGCCCCAGCGCACATCCAGGCGCGGCTCTGTCGAGATGAGGCGGCTGCGCCGTGTGGTGATGGCCGAGCCGTCGAATGGCGCTTTGCGGTCGATGTGGAGATAGATGTCGACGCGGTCGTGGTCGATGCGGTCGATGAGCCGCTGCAGCAGCTGCGGCTGCTCATGGGCCATGATCAGGAAGGCGTGTCTGTCTGTCGGCGTCATGAGGCTATGCTTTTCTTTTTTCTTGAAAGACGCGAAGTGATGGCGTTTCTCACGAAGTTGCGCTCGCCGGCGTCAAGCCCGAGAACCCAGATGGTGATGCCGGTGCTCAGCAGCGACGCCGGCACGAGGATTATGATTCGCAGATAGCCTTGTGGCATGGCAAGATATATGGCTAACGGAACGATGACTGACACTGATGCCACGAGAAGGCATCGGCCTATGACGTCGCGGAAATAGACCCGCAACGGCATAAGCAACTGTCGGCTGATGAATTTCAACCGCGCCAAATGGCCGGTGGCGGTCATCACTATCGCCACGATGAAAGGCGTCCATATCGGGCATCCGACTTTCAGCAGCAGATAGGCCACAGGCAGGTTGAGCAGCAGGATCGAGCCTACGACTATCTGATACCACTTGATCTTTCCGGTGGCCATCAACGCGGTGATCGACGGACCGCCGAACACCTCTATAAGCGCTTCGGAGATCACCAGTACGGTGAACATCGGCGCATAGCCGGGCACTTCTACAAGCCACAGCCCCAAAAGAAACGACACTTCGAAACACACCGGTATGGCCGGAATCAGCAGCAGGAAAAAGCTTATTTTCGAACTGCGGCACAGCAGGCGGTGGGTGGCCTGGAGGTCATCGGCGGCATAGTTCTTGGTCAGCTGCGGATTGACGGCGCTCTGAAAGCCGTTTTGCAGACTCAGAATCGCGCTTTTCACCTGATACGACACTCCGCGGGCGGCGTTGATCACCGGTCCGCCGAACAGGTTGAGCACTATGTTGATGCCCTGATCCTTGAGCGTCCACGCTATGGTGCCGAACATGTTCCACCCGCTGAACGTGGCCATCGACTTGACTATGCTGCGGTCGTGGCGCAGGTTGACGGCTGTGTGGGGAAACTGCCGCCGCACGTAAATCATCTGTATCCCTACGGATGCCACCGTGATCATCAGGAAGAGTATCGCCCAGATTATCAGCTTGTCGTAGTTCCACCAATAGAGCGATATCACTATGGCGAGTTTGGCAAACGATTCGCCCATCCCCACGTATGCCACTACGTTCATCCGCTCGTGGGCGTTGATGGTGGCCGAAAACGGCGAGTTGATTATACTGAGTATCATGCCTATAATGGCTGCCTGATAAACCCAGTTGGCTGCTGTCAGACGTCCGACAGGTATCACGAGCCGGTGGTTGACAAACCATAGTCCTACGGTTTCGGCCACCACTAAAACGAGCAGGGCGAGGCAGCACTGTATCACTAACGAGGTGTTGAACACGCGGTTGTACGCGGCAAAGTCTTTGCGCCCAAGCTCGAAAGTGAGGTAGCGGCCTATGGCCACGTTGAACGAGCCGTTGACAAACGCCATCATCGCAATCAGGCCTCCCACCACGTTGTAGATACCGAAATCGCTCACGCCGAGCACCTCGAGTATCATCCTCGAAGTGTAAAGCCCTATCACCATCGCAACAAACGTGCGGATGTAGAGAAATATCGTGTTGCGGGCTATGCGGCGGTTGTCGTCGGCATTCATCGGTGGAGGAGTTTTTCGGCGGTGCGTCGCAGCAGCGACGGCAGGTTCGACAGGTGCGCGGCCGCGTCGAACGGCAGCAGCGGATAGAGCAAAGCAAAGAGTCGTGCCGTCGGACGGCGCTGGAACGGATGTCGCAATTGCGGATTGCCGGCGATCGCCTCGTCGGCCTCACGCTCTATGGCGTTGAGCTCGGGGCGTATTTCCTCAAATAGTCGGACGCCGGCCACACTGACGGGCATGACCGCCGACAGACCGTTGCGTGCCGCTTCGGGCAGGCTGCCACGATCGCCGTAGCCCCAGAAATCGCCGATGGTGATATCCGAGGCGCGACGGGGTCGGGCGTAGCCGCAACTGTAGCATGATGGACGGAATGTCTTGCCGCTGAGAAATGCCGAGTAATAGCAATCAGGATGTTTCTCGCCGAACACTTTGCCGGAATAGATCATGTTGCCTTCGGCTGTCAGGCGCAGGTCAAACGTGCCGTTGCTGCGGAAGCTGATGTGGTCAGCATTGCGACCTTTCATTATCGGGCGCAGATGGTCGGTGAGCATCTTTTGCGACGGCACGCCATGGCATATAAGCTCTACGGTGATGAGATTCCCGTTGTTGCAGCTGCGACAGCATCCGCGGGCGGCGGCACACTGGCATGGCGTGCCTGTGAAGAGCACCGTCGCGCCGGCACGCAGATCGTCGCGCAGCATCCGGTAGATGCCGCGGGTGTCGCTCTGCACATATTTCGATCCTTGCAGCCGTGACAATGCGGCCACGTCGTCGATGCGCACATGGTGGACGGTGAGGCCGTCGGCCGCGCAACCATACACCACGCCGCCCCGCTCGATCACATGGCGTCCGAGCAGATAGGCCGCACCTCCCGACGCGCTGCGCCGGTGTATCTCCGGCTCGCGCGACCATGCGGCGTAGGCGGTGGCGGGCTTTGTCATCGCGGACTCATCGGCAGGTATCGGACACACTCGTTCACACAGTCCGCACTCGACGCACCGCTGTGTGTCGACACGCGCATACATAAAGCCGTGACGGTCGGGTCGCATCTCAATGCAGTGACGGGGGCACACATCTGTGCACGCTCCGCAACCGCAGCATTCGCTCTTCTTTTTACCTGCTACCGACATCGCTATGAATGAGTGTGTTTTACAGTTGCTTGCCGAACAGACGGCGGAAAAATCCCGGTTCTTTCTCCGGTTGACCGTTGCCTTCCGTTTCGGCAAGATAACGGCGATAGTTCCAGCGGTTTGTCACCATCTGGTAGATGGCGCCCCAGTCGGGCAGACCGCCGACATTGCGGTCGTCGATATAAATGTCGGCATGGATTTTGCGCGGCCCCGTGGAGGCGTTGTCAAACGGATCGTTGCTGTTGACGCAATGAAACTCCAGACCGCGCCGGCGGCACCATTCCAAAGCCTCTTCAAGGCGCTGGCCTTCGCGGTAGGTCCAGAGGATGAGAATGTGGCCGTCGGCCTTCAACTGCTTGAGAGCGGCCACGGCAAACTGGCGTTCGCGGCCTATACGGGGATATTCATGTTCGACGATCGTGCCGTCGAAATCAACTGCTATTATCATTTGTCGGTTGCTATCGGTTGGAGAAAACATTGCGGGATATAGGCCGTGGCCACTGCGCATACGCCATGCACACGCACTACCAGACGGCGGTCGCCCCGCAGGCGCACTATCTGTCCTTCGGCACCGGCGAGCGGTCCGCCCGTCACGCGCACGGCGTCGCCTTTGGCAAACCGCTGCGGATCGTCGGCGATGAATTCGAGCCCTTCGGCGCCCGACGACACCACGAGCCGGAATATTTGCATCTCGCGCTCGCTTATCGCGGCCGGAATCTTCCGTCCCGCCGATTCCCGGCGGTAGAGCATCGCACGGTCGGTGAGCATGCGCGCTGCCGCTTCGGCCGTGTCGGCGTCGCTTCTGAAAAAGAGCAGCGATGCTATGGCCGGCTTCTGTTGGCGCCGGCGCACACCGTTGCGCTCGGTCACCACAGTCTGCATCGGTATGTACACCTCGGCTCCGGTCTCGCGTATCTCGGCAGCCGCCGCCTCCGTGCGGTTGAAAAACACCTTCATCGCAAACCACGCCACCCTCCCTCCGGCGTTACCGCCTTTGGCCGTTGCCGTATCAGCGCCGGCGGCTTTAATGCCTGACGACGCTTCGCCCGACGGTCTCCCGTCGGCGGACAATGCATCGGGCTGCAACTGGCTTTGCTGCATGGTGCTTTCTTGCAACTGGCTTTGCTGTAGAGCGTTGTGTCGTGATATGTTGTGCTGTGGCTTTGGCATTTCTTCCATTCCCTCCATGTGCGTTTCAAGTGCAGACAGAGGTTCTTCAATAGATCGGGCCGGATGTAGCCTTTGGGGATACGGTTATGACCCGGCTCACGGCACTGACCCCGATCCGGGGAAGATGACCGCGATCCATGTAACTATCTCACAGTGTGTTGGTTGTGTGGATATTACATAGCAATGCGACTGCTCGGCGTCGCAGATTGGTGCTTGCAAAGATAGGCATTTTTTGCCACATCCACAATCATTTAATGTTAATTCGCGTAGTCCTTACGCTCAGGAAAGCATAAGGGGAGAAGAACTATAAAAACTGCGGTGTGGCGCAGCTTTCAGAAGGGATAGCCGATGGCAAGGTGGAAGGCGAGGGAGTCCTTGAATTTCGTCATGTTGTAGTAGCCGCGCTTGCCCGTATCGTAGGGAGCGTGGATGCCTATGCCGAGGTCGCCGCGCACTACGAGCATGCCGATGTCGAAGCGGAGTCCCACGCCGGTACCCACGGCGAGATCCTTGAAGAATGTGGAGCCTTTGAGCTTGCCGCCCGGTCGGTCGGGGTCGTTTTTGAGCAGCCACACGTTGCCGGAGTCGAGGAACACCGCTCCATGAACAGGACCGAAAATCGGGAAGCGGTATTCGACGTTGAACTCAAATTTAAACGTACCGGTCTGGTCGAAATAGCCGTTCACCTGATCGCGGGGCACGCGGTAGCTGCCCGGGCCGATGCTGCGCACGGTGAAGGCGCGCACCGAGTTGGCGCCGCCCACATAGAACTGCTCGCTGTAGGGCACCTCCGTCGAGTTGCCGTAGGCATGTGCCGCGCCGGCGGCCACGCGGCTCACAAGCCAGTTGTCGCCCCACAGGCGCCGGTTCCACACCAGCTGCGTCTGACCTTTGACAAACTGCGAGAACGGTGTGCCGAACAGCTCTTTCTCGCCTTTCTTGCCGCATGCCTCGTAGATGCCCCAGAAAATATTGCCGGCTTCCTGAACGGTAAACTGCCAGTTGATCGAGTTGTCGCGGTTGATGGTGCGGTCATAGACATAGCTGAACGACATCTGCGGGATAAACTGGCTGCGGAAGCTCTGCGCTATCGCCCGGTTGGCGTCCATGATCGAGTCGAATTCGGCGGTGGTGCGCATAAGGTTGACGTAGGTGAGCTTGAAGAGCGTCAGGGAGTTGGTCACGTGGCGTGTGGCGCGCCAGTCGTAGGTGAAGGCGGCGTTGAACTGCGCCATGTTGAAGTAGTGAGGACGGTTGAGCAGGTCGGCGCCGAGCGCGTCCAGTTGAGCTGACGGCGCGTGCGCGGGATGAATCGCGGGGCCAGCAGGCGCGGGAACGACAGCGACGTGTTGAGGCCGATCTCGTAGGAGTTGAACACCGAACTGCGCCCGCGACCCGTTTGCCATTCATAGGTGCCGAAGAGGTCGACGCTCAGCTGCTCGCCGCCGCCGAACACGTTGTGGTTGGTGAGCCGGAGGTCGACACCCGGCCCGAGATAACTGTTGGATTTCGAGGTGACGTTGACCTCGACGGCCGCTTCGAGCGGAGCGTCGAAGGTGCAGTCGATCTCAACGTTGAGCCGCCGAGACCCGATGCTGTCGGGCACCGCGTTGATCTCTATGCCGTTGAATATGCCGAGGCGCGACAGATAGCTCTGCGTGCGGTTCATGTCGCGCACCGAGAATATCTTGCCCTCGCGGAAGGTGATGCATTCGGGTATGAGCCCTTCGCGCAGGCGCGACGGTTTCATCTGCACCACCATGCCCCGCCGCGTCATGATGGTGTCGGGGGTGCCTCCGCCTTCGTTGCGGTGGATGCGGGTGGTGATGCTGCCGGTCGTGTAGCTGTCGAGCAGCATGCGCGGGGTGTTCGACGCCAGATCCATGCGCATGGCGATGCGTCCTTTGCTGATGGTGCTGTCGGCCAGATATTCGATGAATTCGGGCTTGAAGAAATAATATCCCTTGTTGCGCACGGCGTTGGCGATGGTCACGCGCACGGCGCTGAGCGAGTCGGTGCAGTAGCGGCTGCCGGCACGCAGATAGCTGCTGCGCACGGCCACCGAGTCGATGAGATGGTTCAGCCGGCAGGTGTCGGGCAACAGCTCGACGGTGTCGATGAGATATTCCGGGCCGGTGGCCACGCTGTAGAGCACTTTGGCTTTCTTCTTGTTTTTGCCCTGGACGAGGCTGTAGGAGGCTTTCCCCGAGAAATATCCGTTGTTGGCCAGGATCTGGTCGATCATATGCACGCGCATTTCGGGCCTGACGTCGCTGATAAGCACCGGCTCGCTGACGAGCTTCTCGTAGAGCCAGTGGCGGAATCCCGACGGCGGATTGCTCCAGTTGTTGTAGACCCACAGCCCCAGCGGAAACGGATAGCGCAGGTAGGGCGAATAGAGGCAGTTGTTGGGCTTGACATTGACGGCCGAAAGCACGGCGTCGGAGAGGCCGGGCGCCGCATCCTGATCCTTGGAGGGCGTCTGTATGTCGATCTTCTTGACACCGGTATAGAGGATGTCGTCGGGGCCGAGACGGCGCGTGGTGGAGCAGCCGGCGGCTACGAGCAGCAGCAATGCGGCCGTCAGCAAGGCGGTCAGCGCATATGTCGGTCGGATGGGCGTGTTCATTGTTTCACTTGGGGTGATGAGGGTTCGGCTTCTGTGTCGGCTGACGGTTTTTTGCGCGGCCCGAAGCGGAATATGTCGCGCAGCGAGTTGAGCTTGCGTTTGAGCACGAAGCCCACACCCGTCTGGGTGATCTCGCCTTCGAGGATGCTCTCGTAGCCCACGTGGCGGAACAGGCGCACATACATCGAGCCGCTGCGGTTGAGCATATATTCGAAGGAGATATCGTTGATGAGATTCTGCGAGAAGTTTTCGTCGGCGTCGGCATCGGTGGAGTAGTTGCCGCCTACGATGATTTTGAAGCGGTCGTTGAAGAGCGTCTTCGACATGCGGTAGCTGTAGCTCGTAGTGGTCGATTTGGCACCGTCGGTGGTGGTGTCGTACTGGTCGATGCCAAACGAAATGTCTACGCCGCGGATGTTGTTGGCCGCCCACGAGTTGAGCTGTGAGGCGAGGAATGCGTAGAGCGGATTGCCCGACAGGTTGGCGTTGGCTTTGGTGCCCGGGCCCGTGTACTGGTTGTAGAGCAGCATGTTCATGGCCTGGTTGGCGCGCTGGTCGGCCGACATCGACTGGAGTTCGTTGGAGATGGTGAGATCGTCGTCGGTGCTCAGGTCGAAGGCCACGTTCATGTTCTGCAGGGTGTTGGTGACCGACAGCGTGACGTCGAAGTTGACGAGGCGCGAGTTCTGCCCCGACTGTGTCACGTTGGCTTTGAGGCGGTCGACGGCGCGGATGTTGAGCGTCGGGTTGAGTATGTCGCCGTTGAACGCTATGTAGCTCCCTTCGGTGAACTTGAAGTTCTTTTCCGACATGATGGCCATCGACAGTCCGCCCGTGGAGATCTGCGGCGTGTAGCGCGCGAATCCGCTGTCGATGGTGTAGCGGCCGGTGAGGCGGCCGTCGCTGCTCATCGGCGTCAGGCTGTAGGTGAAGTTGCCGCTGCCCGACACCGACACTTTGTTCTTGCCGTCGGGCGACAGGTCGACGTTGAGTGTCGAGCCGCTTTCGATGGCCAGACGGGCGTCGAGGATCACTGAGGTGGTCGGGGCGACGACGGAGTCGGCTTTGGCCACGGCGGCCGTGTCGGCAAACTGCACGAATTTCACCATGCCGTCGGCGCTCTGAGGCACTATGGTCTCGATGCCGTCGGTCATCACGTAGGTGACGTTGGTGCCCGCGAGCAGACCGAGGTCGGCGTTGACGCGCAGCAGGCTGAGCGTGCCTTTGACGGTGGCGTCGAGGTCGATGAACGCCTTGCCGTAGACGTTGGCGCCGCGCGGGCGGTTGGTGTTGACGATCTGCATGTCGGAGGCGTTCAGAGCCAGCTCGAGGCGTATGTCGGAGAGGCGGCGGGCGTCGACGGTGCCGTTGACTCGCAGCGGATTTTTGTTGAGTCCGGCGATGGTGAAGTCGTTGAACCGCACCACGTTGCTGTCAACCGGTATCTTCTCTTCGGAGAAGGCGTAGGAGGTGCCCGTGATGCCGAGCTTCACAGCTGTCGAGTCGAAGTCGAGGTAGCCGTTGAAGATGGGGTTGGCAAGGTCGCCGGTGATGTCCATCTTGCCGTTGAGCATGCCCGACATCTGCGCCACATCTTTGGGCAGGAACGGATTGACCACGCGCAGCGGGAAGTGGATCATCGAGAAGTCGAGCAGGAAGGGATGCACGGCCGTCGAATCGTTGAGATTGCCGGTGGCTGTGATCACTTTGACGCCGTCGACAACGAGCCCCACGTTGGCGCGCAATGCTTTGGTATGGCTCTGGTTGGCCACGTCGAGGTCGAGCCGGAAGGTGCCCACGCGCTCGCGGCCGTAGTACAGGTCGGTGAGGTCGACGTTGCCGTTGCCGGTGATCTGCTCTTCGTCCCAGCGGAAGTGGAGGTCGGCGTCGAGGCTGCCTTTCACAGGCGGCGCGAAGGGCGATATGGAGAGCCATTCGGCGAGGCTGATGTTCTGAAGCTGCACCACCACATCTTCCTGCCCGGTGGCGAGGGTGTCGGAGCGGTGCTCGGTGAACAGACGCACGGCGCTGCTGTCGGACGATAGCTTCAGGTTGGCGTCGAGATGCCGGTGCACGAAGTCGTATCTTACAGTGTTGTCGTTGTTGATAGTCCACTGCTTGTAGGCGATGGTGGGCCGCGTGGGAACGAGCTTCACGGTCACCGTCGAATCTGTCATCGTGGCTGTGGCGCCGAAGAAGAATCCCTGCCGCTTTTTGATGTCGGCCTGCTTGAACAGCACTGCCGTCTTGTCGGCTGATAGATAGCCGTTGAGCTGGACGTGGGCGAAGTCGTCGAGCGTGCCGGGCTGATTGTCGATGTTGAATTTGTACACGAAGAAGCGGTCGTGCTGCCGGGCGTCGAAGCGTATGGCGTCGAGCCGCGTCGAACCGGTGGCGAAGCCGTTGACGGCCGCCTGTGCCGTGATCACGGAGTCGTTGCTGAATTTCAGGCTGGCGTCGCTGAAGGTGATGTAGGATGTCTCCTGCAGATATGATGCCACTGGGTTGTTTCTGCCCGAGGTGATCTCGGCCGACAGCTGCGGGAGCGTGCGCTGCAGCAGCGGCACATCAAAATTCATGTCGGCGGTCTGGCGCATGATCTCATCGCCGGTGGCCGACAGCCGTGCCATAAGCGTGTCGAGACCGCATAATGCTGTGGCGCTGGCGCGGAAATCGCCGGCATCGATGTCGGCGCGGGTCAGCGTGTCGGTGGTGTGGAATTTAGCTGTGGCGTCGGGCACGCTGATGATGTCGGTACCGGCGTTCCATGTAAGGCGGGTGATGCTGAGTTCGGCATCCGTGTCGCCGTTGCGTGGGTTGTAGTGCCCCGAGGTGTAGAGGTCGGTCGAGCCGTTCATCGTATCGTCACTGAATCCGAGAGCCCGGAGGTCGAGGTGGCGGATGTCGCCCGACAGATCCCAGTCATAGCCGTCGGCGGTGGCCCACGCCGTCAGGTCGGCGTCGAAATCGGCGTCGGCGTTCAGCGAGTTTATGCGTGCCACGGCTCGACACGTGTCGAGCGATGCCGTGAGGCTGATGTTTTCAAGTTGCCGCCCGTTGACAGCCACATGGCGCAGGTCGATGTCGGCGGTGGCGGAGGTGGTGCGGCGCGACGGATCGTAGCCGTGACCTTTCACGTTTGCCGTGGCTGTCAGATCGGCGATGCCCATACCGGGAAGGAATTTTTGAAGCGGGAAGCGTGTGGCGTCGATGCTGAGGTCGTAGCCCTCGGCTTTCTGATTCCATCCGGCGTCGAGCGACATCTTTCCGCCGGCCGAAGCTATGGAGAGGTTGCCGTCGATAAGCCCCGGGCTGTAGTCGATGGTGCCCCCGACGGTCATTGGAGGAATGCCGATGGTGCGTGCCGTGGCTTTGTCGAGAATACGGTCTTTGATGAAGCTCACGTCGCGGATGTCGCCGTCGATGTTGATGCGGCCGTTCATGCGGTTGAAATCAAATGCGTCGGCCACCATGCCGTCGGCATCGAGGCTGAAGCTGCCCGGCATGTTCACCATCATGCGGTTGATGCCGAGACGTCCCGAAGTGCCGCATATGTCGGCGTCGACGTTGATCTGCGATGAGGCCGGTATGCCTTTCATCATGGCGGCGACGGCGGGCAGCGCGGCATAGACGTCGCGCAGCGATATGAAGCCGTCGGCATCGAGGCGCAGCGGCACTGTCGGGTCAGTCATGAGGTCGCCGAGCCCCATCAGGGCGTCGAGTTTCATTTCCGACCACTGGGTCGATATATTGAAACCGCCGGCACGCATCGTGGTGCTGTCCATGTCGAAAACGCCTGAGGCATCGAGGCTTACACCGCAACGTTCCTTTGCCGCGATATGACGGATGGGGACGCGCAGCGTGGTGCCGCAGTTGTAGAATGAGTCGATGGCGATTTTTATGCCGGTAGCTTCGATGTATTCGGGGTCGAAACCGGCTGCGGGTCGTGAGCCGCGTGTGGCGTAAAGCGCCCGCTTTCCGTTGATGGCGATGCGCCCGGCGCGAATCTGCCACGGTTTGGAGGGTAGGGCGGATTGCTCGGCGAGCAGCGCGCTGTCGGCCGGCGACACGGGCGGCGAATGATAACCGGCGAGGAACTGCTCCGACGGCATGATGTAGGCGGCCGTAACCGAGTCGACATCAAGCGCTTTCACGTCGATGGTCTGCGCCGCGAGGTCGAGGCGCCCGTCGGTGAGGTGTGCGTTGCCGATGCGGGCATAGAGCGAGTCGATGGTGGGGAGCATGCGCATGCGCACGCTGACGTTGCGCAGCGTCAGGTCGGGGGCGTTGATGAGCATCCGTGTCACCGTGGTGTCGGTCGGCGAAACGGTGGTGGTGTCTTTGAGCACTATGTCGATGTCGGCGCCGTCGAGCAGCGTCTTGCCCACACTGATGTTTTCGATATTGAAGGTCAGGTTGGTGCCGGCGGTGCGGAAGCGGTCGATGCGGGCTTTGAGATAGACGGCCGAGTCGGCGTTGTTGAGCCGGTAGAAAGCATCGGTAAGCTCGGCTTCGGTCACGTCGATTTCGCTTTTCAGCAGCGGCCAGAACGCCACGTCGAGGTCGGCGCTGCGGGCCGCCAGCATCGTGTCGCCTTTCTCCGACATTACGAGTCCGCGAAGCTCCACGCGCAGCGGGAATTTGAGCCGCAACCGCTCGATGCTCACATCCATGCCGGTCGACTGCTCGATCTTCTTCTCGGCGATGCCCACGACAAAGTCCTGGATATAAGGAATGTAGAGCAGCACGGGTATCAGCACTACGAGCGCGGCCACGCTGATAGCTGTCCATTTCAGGACTTTCAGAATGATATGTGTGGCTTTGCTGGTGCTCACTGTCGGAACGTTTTGAAACGGTTGTGATGAAAAAATCCGGTCGTGCAGGTGAATCCTGTCGGTTATGAAATGTTAACGCTCCGTTTGCCGCGATTGTTCTGCCGTAACGTAATTCTGCCGGCGTTGTGTCCGGCTGTGACGCGCAGCCGCCGTGGCGGCCGGCTTCGGCTTCCCGGGAGGCGTCAATACCACTGAACTCCGTTGGAGAGCGACGAACGTTTGTCGTATTTCAGATCCGACAGCATCGACGAGTTGACGGATATATGGAAGTTGTAGGATTTGTAGGGGCCGACAGGTACGAAGCTCGCGGTCATGGTGAAGCAGTGGAGGTCGCGCGAGATGTTGCAGTTCATGTAGGCCAGCTTGTGAGTGTCGAAGTTGTAGCTGGCCGTGAAACTGAAGTTCCAGTTTTTCGTCGGACGGATGTTGCCCGAGAGGCTGAGGTTCTGCGTGATCTTGCCGTCATACTCCATCTTGCGCTTGTTGAACGCCCCGTAGCCGTAGTTGACCGAATAGTTGAGCGTCAGGCTCCACGGCACCTCCCATTTCATGTAGCCGTCCACGAATTCCATGTCGCCGCTGCCCGACGACTCGCTGTCGGTTCCGCTGCTGCGGTTGCCCGACCCGCGCGGCCGGTCGTCGCCGCCGCTGTCGTCATCGCCGCTCACATCTTTCTTCTTGCTCTTTTTCTTGAAGGTGTCGTTGTTGAAGGTGTAGCTGAACGAGGTGCCGGTGCTTGACAGGCGTCCCAGACCCTTGCCTGCCTTCCAGCGCGGGATGTTGACGCGCACGGGGTTGCCCGCCGAATTGAGCTGATAGGTGTAGACATCCCACACGGCCGACAGATTGAGGTTGAAGTTCTTGACGAGGCGGAGCATCAGCGAGGTGTTGATGTTGCTCCAGTTGAGCGAGTCGGCGGCGAAGTTGTAGCTTTGCGAGATGGAGAAGTTCTCGATAAGCGATATCTTCTTCTCACCGATGCTGTCGTCGTCGGTCTTCACCTTCATTTCCAGGTTGTTGGCCAGCGAGAAGCTCACCATGCCGGTCTTTCCTTCGCTCGGTACGCCGAAGAGGCTGTTGGGGAAGAGCGAATATTTGCGGGTGCGCATCTCGCCGTCGGTGCCCGGATACTGATAGCTGCCGTAGTAGCCGAAGAAAGGCGAGCTGAAGTCGGGCGATCCCGAAAACGAAACCGTAGGCGTGATCACGTGACGGATCATCTTCACTTTGTCGCCCAGGAATTTCATCGGCCGGTAGAAGCCGTAGATCTTGGTGTCGAGCGATACGGAGGCGTTGAAGTCCCAGACGTTATAGAAGCTGTAGGAGGTGTCGCACACTTCGGCGGCCGCATTCGGATCCCACTGCCGGCGCACTTTCGTCGTGTACATGCGGTCGGTGAGGTTGATGCTCGGCGTGAGGTTGAAGTATTTGAAGAGGTTGAACGTGGCCGAGATCGGGACGCTGTGGCGCATGCCGTTGCGCCAGTCCTTGATCAGACTTTTCTTGAAAAATTCGTTTTGCTTGGCCGTGAGCGAGTTGTTGAACTGACCCGAGTAGGAGAGGCGTATCTTTTCATACCATTTTTCGGCTCCCACGGCGTGCTTGCGCTTGAAGGGATAGATCTGCGACATCGTGATGGTGATGTTGGGGAACGACACGGCGAGCGTCGAGTCCTGGCTGCGCTGTGCTATGCTGGCGTTGCCCGAGAACGACCATTTGGAGCCGGCCGGGCGGTAGGTGAAGTTGACCGACGAGCTCTTGGTGTTTTCCGTGAACGAGTTGGAATAGTAGCTTCCGAGGTCGTTGCGCGAATAGCCCGATGTGGTGAAGTTGACCGATGCCGAGAAGTTGAATATGGGGTTGGCTTTGGCATCCTGAGTGTGGTTCCAGAGCACTTGGAAGTTGGTCTGTTTCGAGTAGTCGGGGAGCCCCTTGTCGCCGAGGATGGTCTTGAGGAACGAGATATTGAAGTTGCCCGAATAACGGTAGCGTTTCACGTAGGCCGAACGGGCCTGCAGGCCCCACGACCCTTTGGTGTAGATCTCGCCGGTGAGCGCCAGGTCGATATTGTCGTTGATGGCGAAATAGTAGCCGCCGTTGCTGAGATAGAAGCCGCGGTTGTAGTCGTCGCCGAACGACGGGAAGATGATGCCGCTCGAATAGCGCTCCGAGAACGGGAAATAGCCGAACGGCACCGCCAGCGGCAGCGGAAGCCCTTCGAGCACCAGATAGGCGGGGCCGGTGACGATATCTTTTTTCGGGCGCACCTTGGCTTTGGTCAGGCGGAAACCGAAGTGGGGATGATCGTGGTTGTCGCACGTGGTGTAGAATCCGTCCTGAAGGTAAAATGTGTTCTCGCCTACTTTTTTCGATGTGCCGCCGGTGAGGAATCCTTCGCCCTGCTCGGTCATCACATCGGTGATAAAGCCTTTCTCGGTCTTGAAGTTATAGCGCATCGTCTTCGATTCGTAGGCGGTGCCGCGGTCGGTGAACACCGGCGAGCCGGTCACTTCGCCGGTGCTGTCGGCGCGTCCAACGGCATAGACGGTGCTCGAGTTCATGTCCAGCTCTATCTCGGCTGCGTTGAGCTTGATGTCGCCGTAAGTCACGTTGCCGTCGCCGTAGATGTAGGCTTTGTCCTGGCCCACAAGCACCATCGAGTCCTTGGCCACGATGTCGACAACGTTGTCCAGATCGGTCTTCACTCGTGAAATTCTCCGGCCGCGCGGTTTGGCTACCGTGTCGGCGCCCAGACGGCGGCGTCCCAGGTCGCTGAGGTCGAGCGTGTCGGCCGGTGCTACGGGGGCTGAGGGTGCGGTGCGCATGGCGCTGTCGGCTGTGACTTTGCGCGCGCTGTCGGGTGTCGCCGGCGCTACGCGGTGCCTTGTACGGCGTTGACGCCGAGACTGTTTGCTGCTCTGTGCCGAGTCGGCGAGGACGCTGATCGCAGCTCCGGATGCGGTGTCGGAGCTGGCCGGTACAGGCGTGCGGGAGCCGGAAACCCTCGCAGGCTTAGCGCCCGTGGCACTGATGGCCATAAGCAACACTGTGGCAAATATTATATATAAATGAGTGCGACTCAATTCGTGACGATCTCTGGTAATTGCCTGCAAAGATACGACCGACGCCCGAATTTCACAACTATTGCACCGCTTTTTCATCATCCGGCGGTGTTAAATTGACTATTTTGTCTGAATCCGACGAGGGTTATGGCATACCAGGCCACATAATTGCGCAATATGGCGATTTTTTGTGCATCATTAAACCTCGGTATGGAAACTTTTGTTACTTTTGCATCAACATTCATGACCTAAACAGAGTTCAAGAAATGAAAGAACAATTGAATCTTGATTGGGCGAATCTGCCGTTCGGCTATGTTCGCACCGACTACAATGTAAGATGTTACTACCGCGACGGAAAGTGGGGCGACATCGAAGTCACAGACTCAGAACGTATTGACATACACATGGCCGCTACATCGCTTCACTACGGCCAGGAGATTTTCGAAGGCATGAAGGCTTTCCGCGGTGCCGATGGCAAGGTGCGCGTTTTCCGCATGCAGGAAAATGCAAAGCGCATCCGCGAATCGGCTCTCGGCCTGAAGATGGCACCCGTGCCCGAAGATCTTTTCTGCGAGATGGTAAAAAAAGTGGTGAAACTCAACGAACGTTTCGTGCCCCCTTACGGCAGCGGTGCCTCCCTCTACATTCGCCCGCTTGAAATAGGCATGAGCGCCAGCGTAGGCGTGCGCACATCCACTGAATATCTCTTCCTCATCCTCGTTAGCCCCGTGGGTCCCTACTTCAAGACCGGCTTCGCGCCCACCAACATCTGCATCATGCGCGAATACGACCGCGTTGCCCCCAAAGGCACCGGCCGCTGGAAAGTGGGCGGCAACTACGCCGCAAGCCTCGGCGCCGGCGAGCGTGCCCACGAACTCGGCTACTCGGCCGTGCTCTATCTCGACCCGAAAGAGAAGAAATATCTCGACGAATGCGGCCCGGCCAATTTCTTCGCCATCAAGGACGGCAAATACATCACTCCCGAATCGGAATCGATCCTTCCTTCGGTGACTAACATGAGCCTCCAGCAGCTGGCCAAGGATATGGGCATTGAGGTAGAGCGCCGCCACATCACCGTCGACGAGCTCGCCGACGTGCAGGAAGCCGCCGCCTGCGGCACTGCCGCCGTGGCATCGCCCGTAGGCGAAGTCGACGATCTCGACACCGGCAAGAAATACATCATAGCCCGCGACGGCAAGCCCGGCCCCATCACCACGCAACTCTACAATGCTCTCCGTGCCATTCAGCTCGGCGAAGCTCCCGACGTTCACGGCTGGAACACAATCATCGAATGAACTATCAGACGATAATCGACAAATATTATCCCGCGGGCTCACGTCTGCGGGATATTTATATGGCGCATTGCCGCAGCGTGGCCGATGAAGCGCTCGCCATAGCGGCGCGTTGCCGGCTCAACCTCGACCCCGCCGATGTCGAAGCGGCCGCCATGCTGCATGACATAGGCATCTTCGACACCGACGCCCCATCCATCGAGTGCCACGGACATCAGCCCTACATAGACCACGGCATCATTGGCCGCGAGCTCCTTCTGCGCGAGGGAGCGCCTGTGGCTATCGCCGAAGTGGCGGCCCGGTGCCGGCCTCACCGCCGATGAGATTGCCGCGCAGCATCTGCCTCTTCCGGCCGTCGATATGTGCCCGCACACGCTTCTGGAGAAACTGATCTGCTACGCCGACAAGTTCTATTCCAAGTCGGGCGACATGAAGCGCAAGCCCCTCGACAAGGTGCGCCGCAGTATGGAGCGCTTCGGCGCCGCTTCGCTGGAGCGCTTCGATGCAATGCACACCCTTTTCAGCTCTTGCGGCTGTTGAACTCCGCCTTCACATCGAAACAAGGACACGCCTTTGCCGCGAACTCGTTGTGGCCGTGCACCGTGGCGCCGGGATAGCGCTGCAGCAGTTCGCCCACGATAGCCCGCAGCGCCTCGCGCTGTGCCGGCGTGCGCGTGTCGGCCGGCCGCATCCTCGCGTCGCAGCCTCCCACGTAGCACACTCCTATCGAGCGCCTGTTGTGCCCCGTGCAGTGGGCGCCCGCCTCATCCTCCCGGCGTCCGCGCCTGATGCTGCCGTCGAGCGCGATAAGATAATGATAACCGATGCTTTTAAAGCCGCGGGCGCGATGCCAGCGGTCGATGTCGGCCACGCTCACCTCGCGTCCCGCGGGCGTTGCCGAACAGTGAATGATTATTTCTGTGATTTTTCTCATGACGCCGCAAAGTTACGGCGCCGCGCTGCCGCGTCAGTGCGAATTTGTAGCTTTCGGAAAGCCCATGCTCGTGTGCGTCACGAAACCTCCGCTGCCGTCGCTCTCCACGAGCATCGCTTCGACGCCCTCGATGGCGCCGATCATGGCCAGCGCTTTGTCGGCCGGCATGGCCATGCAGGCGGTGGCCAGCGCGTCGGCGGTCATGCAGTCGGGAGCTATGACGGTGGCGCTCAGCGTCGTGCTGACGGCCGGACGGCCGGTCGCCGGATCGATCGTGTGCCACGTCTTGCCCGATGAGCCTTGCTTGAAGTTGCGATAGTTGCCCGAGGTGGCTATGCCGCAGTCCGTCAGCTTGATAACGGTCAGGGCATCGCTGCCTGGCGCCGCTCCCTCAACGGGCTGATCGATCTGTATGTGCCAGGGCTCGCCCTGCGGATTATGTCCGGCCAGCGCTATCTCCCCGCCTATCTCCACCATATAGTCCCGCGAGCCGTTGCGCCGCAGCATCTCGCCGATAAGGTCGCAGCCGTAGCCCTTGGTGATGGCGCTGAAGTTGAATTCCGTGGCCGGTGAGCATTTCACTATGGTGTCGGCCTCGATGCGGCACCGCGCTATACCGACGTGGGTCAGCGCGCTGTCGATCATGGCCTGCGTCGGCGGCTCCGTGGCATTGTCGTAGCCGAAGCCCCACAGATTGATGAGCGGAGCCAGCGTCGGGTCGAAAGCGCCGCCGCTCAAGCGGTTGATGCGCTGCGAGGCGAAGAAAATGCGCCGCAGAAGGGCGTCGGTGGTCGCCGATTCGCCACGGTTGATGGCCGAGATGAGCGACCCTTTGTCGAACGGCGACAGCGAGTGCTCGACCTGCCGCATCACGGCGATGATCGAATCGTCGAGGTTAGCGGCCGACGTGTAGGTGATGTTGTAGGTGGTGGACCATACCATGCCGGAGCATTGGCGCGTTTCGGCACTTTTGCGGCAGCCCACAAGCGCTATTGCGGCGCCTGCCACGACGGCCGGCAACAGCGATGTTATGATGCGGTTTATCTTCATACGGTGAACTCTTTTGACGCAAAATTAGTTATTTATCCGGTGATAAACACTAAATTTGTATGTCAAATCCAAAATTCAAACGATTATGAAAATATCATATCTTTTCCTGGGAACAGGCTTTGAAGAGACAGAGGCTCTCGGCACGGTCGACGTGATGCGTCGTGCCGGAATGTGTGTCGAAACGGTGTCGGTAAGCGGCAGCTATGAGGCGAAAGGCGCTCACAACGTGATCGTTAAGGCCGATCGCCTGATCTCCGAAATCAAGCTGACGCCCGACGTCGACTGGCTCATCTGCCCGGGCGGCATGCCGGGTGCCACCAATCTGGCCGCATCGCTGAGCGACATGCTCCGCAAGCACAACGCCGACGGCGGTCACGTGGCCGCTATCTGCGCCTCGCCCGCCGTGGTGCTCGCTCCCCTTGGCATCATCACCGGCCGCCGCGCAACATGCTATCCTTCATTCGCTCCTTCCGTAGGTACGATTGCCCAGATGACCGGTGAGCCCGTGGTGACCGACGGCAACGTGATCACAGGCAACGGCCCCGCCAACACATTTGCTTTCGCTCTGGCCATCGTCGCCGCATCGCTCGGCGCTCAGGCTGCCGGCGAAGTGGCTCAGGGCATGCTCATCAATGCCTGATACGGACGCCCGGGGCCGATCCTGAAATGTGAAAAATCACTTGCGCTGATCTCCCTTCTAAGAGCCGGTTCGACAATAAATGTTAACGGCAGGGCGGTCAATC
>OHEJ01000251.1_pt1 | contig 23450 bp, 16 predicted proteins | sample 1567261 | NCBI WGS metagenome assembly OHEJ01 (sample SAMEA3879550, study PRJEB24766) | human gut metagenome | biome: human-associated habitat; feature: feces | place: USA | collected 1985/1987 | reverse complement strand
CTGTTTAACTTCTTAATTTCCAACAAAACCGGGGGAATGTTGGACGAAACCCCATGTTTCATGTTACCAAATTGCCCGAAACGCCAACAAATTTCGCACCTTTGTTACGACGTTGAATGATTCATAATTAACAATCCAAGAATCGTCAATCTCAGGGAGACTTCCATTTCATCACATCAATTCCGCTCCTTTATCACAAAAACTCCATATTTCGGCACAAAAACCACCCGACCGCAGCGGCATTCAGCCCAAAAAGCGCTACATTTGCAAAACCATCCATCTACTCCAACCCGCACCACACTCCATGACACTCCGCCGCCTTCTCCCCATCATCCTCCCCGTCCTCCTCATATCCGCCCTCACCTTCCGCGCCGACGCCCTTGCGCCCAAGCCCCCATCCTACGAGGAAGCCCCTACTCCAAAGCCAAAGCCCAAACCCAAGCCAAAGCCCAAACTCAAATTTACAATTACCGGTGACTTCTGTGAAAACCTGGTATGTGTCAAACACAAAGGCAAATATGGCTACATCGACAAATCTTGTAGTATCGTAATCCCGTGTACATATGACCTCGCATTGGATTTCAAAGAAGGCCTGGCAAATATCGATCTCAACGGCAAATATGGCTTCATCGACAAAACGGGGAACATCGTCATCCCATGTAAGTATGACTACGCATGGCCTTTCAGCGAGGGCTTGGCGTGCGTCAAGATCAACGACAAACACGGCTTCATCGACAAATCCGGCAGCATCGTAATCCCGTGTGAATATGACAACGCTTACTCTTTCCACGAAGGCCTGGCAATCATCGAGCTCAACGGCAGGTCAGGCTTCATCGACAAAACGGGAAACATCGTCATCCCATGTAAGTATGACTACGCATGGCCTTTCAGCGAGGGCATGGCGCACGTCGAGCTCAACGGCAAACATATCTTCATCGACAAATCCGGCAATGTCGTAATCTCGTGTAAGTATGACCATGCCGGGAGTTTCCACGAAGGATTGACACAAGTCGAGCTCAAGGACAAATGGGGCTTCATCGACAAATCCGGCAACCTCGTTATTCCATGTAAGTATGACGATGTATGGGGGTTCAGCGAAGGTCTGGCTAAAGTCAAGCTCAACGACAAATGGGGCTTCATCGACAAATCCGGCAAAGTCGTAATCCCGTGCAAGTATAACGAAGGACGGGGGTTCAGCGAAGGCCTGGCTTCTGTCAGACTCAACGGCAAAGAAGGTTTCATCGACAAATCCGGCAACATCGTAATCCCTTGTATGTATGACCACGTATGGTCTTTCTGCGAAGGTCTGGCCAAAGTCTTTATTGACGGTAAGTGTGGTTTCATCGACAAATCCGGCAAAGTCGTCATCCCGATCAATTAAAAATATCGATTAGCAGCTATTAATCATAGAGCCGAGCCACACTGACTTGGGCAGCGATCAGTTGGCGTTGATGAACTCGCGGGGCGTGATGCCGGTCTTGCGCTTGAAGAAGCGGATGAAATGCTGGGGATACTGGAAGCCGAGCGAATAGGCCGTTTGACTCACGTTGCCTCCTTCATTGAGCAACAGCATCTTGGCGCGGCCCAGAAGCTTTTCCTGGATATATTCCTGCGCCGTGATGCCTGACTCGCGTTTCACAAGGTCGCCGAAATAGTTTGAGCTAAGCGCCATGCGGTTGGCGAAATACTTCACGTTAGGCAGTCCGCCGGCGCATGCCGAGGCATCGTTGACATACTCGTCGAGCATGCGGTCGAAGCGTGCCATAATGCCGGCGTTAAGCACCTCGCGCACTTCAAACTGGCGACTATAGTAGCGCAAGCAATAATCGAGCAGCAGCTCGATATTGCTCACGATCAGATTCTTGGAGAAACGGTCGACAGGATGCGACAGTTCGCGCTCTATGCGATCGAAACAGTCCTCGACATTGGCCCGCTCTTCGGGCGAAAGGTGCAGCGCCTCGCGCGATTCGTAGCCGAAGAATGAATACTGCCTGATCTTCTGCGCCAGAGATGTGCGAAACAGCATATCGGGATGAAACACAAGAGCGCGGAACGACGGCTTCACATCCGTGTCGTGAACCACGGTGTGGGTGAGCTGCCCCGGGCCGAGGCACACCACCGACTGATCGTCGTAGTCGTAGCTCGTTTTGCCATAGTTGATGGTGCACCCGCGTGTGCGCTTCAGAAACAGGGCGTAGATGCCCCAGCGGGCTGTGTAGTCGTTAAGGCCTGACCGGCCGATTTTCAATGAGTCGAGTGTTGCCACAAGCGGATGCTGCGGCTCCGCTCCGAACATGTCGCAATAAGCGGTCACCGTGTCGATGTTGAATTCTTTTCCCATGCTGCAAATCTACAACATTTCATCATGACGGCCATACACAAATGTAAAAATGGTAACCTAAACCGAAATTTTGGTTACATTCTCAATATTCAATAAGTTGTATCTTTGCAATGTCATTCAAGCAATCCAATCAGATATGTCACGACCTTATATTATTTGCCACATGATCTCGTCGGTCGACGGCCGCATCGACTGCGACATGACCGAACAGATCGAGCCGGGCGACGAGTATTACGAAGTGCTCGGCCAACTCAACTGCCCTTCGCTGCTGATGGGCCGCGTGACCATGCAGATGCACTACGCATCCGGCGAGCCCTTCACGGCCGCCGACCCCGCGCCCACAGGCCGCGAGGCTTACCATGTGGCACGCAAATCCGACCATTATACCATAGGCATCGACACCCGCGGCTCCCTTCGCTGGCCGTCCAACGAATTCGACGGCGCCCTCATCGTCATCACCTCCGAAGATGCTCCGGCCGAATATCACCGCACGCTCACCGAGCAAGGAATATCGTGGATCGCGGCAGGCAGCGGCAAGATCGACCTTGTACGCGCCATGACGCTGCTGCGCGAGCATTTCGGCGTCGAGCGCCTGGCAGTCACCGGTGGCGGACACATCAACGCAGCATTCCTTCAGGCCGGCCTCATTGACGAGTTCAGCATGATGATAGCGCCGGGCATCGACGGCCGCGAGGGCATGGCATCGACATTCGACGGCCTCGGCAACGACTCCGCATCGCCCTTCCGCCTGCGGCTCACCGACGTGAGCCGTGTGGGCGACGGCACAGTGTGGATGCGCTATCTCCCCGTAAAACAATAATTCCCGACTGATATGAACAGATTTTTCATCACCTTCACCTCAGCTATTATTCTGACATTAACATCATTCCATACAACTATGGCTCAGAAAAAAATCACACAGACCGCCGGCCGCGACGCACTCGGCGAGTTTGCACCCGAATTTGCCAAAGTCAACGACGACATCCTCTTCGGAGAAGTGTGGAACCGTCCCGGACTGTCACCCCACGATCGCAGCATGATCACAATCGCCACACTCGTGGGCAAAGGCATCACCGACTCTTCACTCCAGCATCACCTGATGTTTGCCAAATCCAACGGCGTGACACGACAGCAAATCTCCGAGCTCCTCACACATGTAGGCTTCTATGCCGGATGGCCCAACGCATGGGCTGCTTTCCGCATGGCCAAAGATGTTTGGGCGGACGCATCTGACGAAGCTGACGCTCTGGCAGAATTCCAGAATCAGATGATATTTCCCGTTGGCGAACCCAACGACGCCTACGCCAAGTATTTCTCAGGAAAAAGTTGGTTAGCTCCGATATCTGGACAACAGGTCAACGTGTCGAACGTCACATTCGAACCCGCATGCCGCAACAACTGGCACATTCACCACGCCAGCGAGGGTGGAGGCCAGATGCTCATCGGGGTTGCCGGCCGCGGATGGTATCAGGAAGAAGGCAAACCGGCCGTTGAGATCCTTCCGGGCACGGTGATCCACATCCCCGCCAACGTGAAACACTGGCATGGAGCTGCACGCGACAGCTGGTTCGCCCACCTCGCATTCAGCGTTCCCGGCCGGGACACTTCCAACGAATGGCTCGAACCGGTCACCGACGAGGATTACAACAAACTGCCATAACCACAACCACAGCATTATGTTGAAAAACGTCTCATTAGGTATCATATCCATATTGGCAACCGCATCCGGCATTTCAGCTACTGAAGTGCCGGATACGCTCGCATTATCGGAAGTGGTGGTCACCGGCAGCAACATCGCCGTGGGGCGCAACCTGCTCCCCTACACTGTGTCGGTGATCGACCGCTCGCAGCTCGAAGCCTCGGGCCAGACGCAGCTGCTCTCCGACCTCTCGGTCGAAGTGCCGAGCCTCTTTGTGACGCAACGCGGCATCCTCGGCTACGGCGTGAGCAACGGCGGCGCCGGCCACATCAAAATACGCGGCGTGGGCGGCGACCGTGCGAGTGCAGTGCTGATGATGGTCGACGGGCAGCCGCAATTCGCCGGCATCTACTCACATCATGTGGGCGATTTCTATACGAAAGCCAACGTTGAGCGCGTGGAGGTGCTTCGCGGTCCGGGCTCAGTGCTCTACGGCTCAAACGCCATGGCCGGCGTGATCAACGTGATCACGCGCAACCCCCAGAGCGACGGCGCCAACACGACGCTTTCGTCGGAGTACGGCGCCTACAACACGTGGATGTCGTCGCTGACCAACACCACGCGCTTCGGCCGCTTCTCTTCGCTGGTCAACGTGTCCTACGACCGCACCTCGGGCAGCATCGACGGCATGACATTCCGCCAGTGGAGCGGCTATGCCAAATTAGCTTACGATTTCTCAAAGCACTGGCGCGCCGCCGCCGACTTCACGCTCATGAACGACAAGAGCCGCGATCCCGTCTACCCGAAACTCTCCGATCCGGAATCGACCGCCGTCTACCGCCAGAGCATCACCCGCGGCGAGGCTTCCGTCTCGGCCACTAACAGTTACGGCGATTTCACTTCGGGCGTCGTGCGCGTCTATTACAGCTACGGCAACCATGCCATCTACGACCCGCGCCACTTCCACAGCACCGACAACCGCCTCGGTGTGCTTGCCTATCAGAATTTCAGGCCGTGGACCGGCGCCGCCCTCACCGCAGGCTTTGACTACGACACCTATTCGGGCGCCGTGCCCGTCTCGGGCGGCAACCCCCACAAGCCGGGCTCGCTGTCGACGCTCTCGCGCAAGCGCATCACCGAGTATTCGCCCTACATCACCGCCTCGCAGGCGCTGCTCGACGAATCGCTGGTGGTCAACTCCGGACTGCGTCTTGCGCTCAGCGACCGCTTCCACACGCGCTGGATCCCTCAGGCCGGCATCACATGGCGCATGCCGTGGGGCACGTCGCTGAAAGGCTCCGTGTCGGTGGGCTACCGCAACCCCTCGTTCAGAGAGCTCTATCTCTACCGCATGGCCAACCCCGACCTTCAGCCGGAACGCATGATAAACTATGAGGTGACGGCGCGCCACGCCTTCTCGCGCTATCTCACGGCCGACGTCACCGCCTATTTCGCCCGCGGCTCCAACATGATACAGACCGTGGATTTCCACAACGTCAACACCGGTCGCTTCCGCAACAAGGGCATCGAGGTGTCGATGAGCAGCCGGCCGATGTCGCAACTCCGCATCAAAGCATCCTACAGCTATCTCCACTCTACGGTGAGAGACCTCGTCGGTGCTCCGCGCCATCAGTATTTCATCGGCGCTATATGGCAGCCGCTTAAGCAGCTTTCCATCGGCGCCGACGTTCGCGGCGTGGCTCATCTGTTTGTTGCGCAGGGCATTGACACGCAGTCCTATGCCACATTAAATATGAAAGCCACCTACGAGGTCACCGACTGGCTGACGCTGTCGGCCCACATCGACAACATCACCGACGCAAGCTACATGATCAACCGCGGCTATCCCATGCCGGGCATCACAGCCATGGGCGGATTCAAACTGTCATTCTGAAACAATTCTATTAAACATATTATTCAAGTCAGGACAATGAAAAAAACTCTTTTAGCAATCGCTGCACTCTTCTGCATGCTGACGGTTTCGGCTAAGACTCCGTCGAAAGTCTATCACATCAAGGACATCACTCCTGAAAATCTCATCAAGATCTATAAGGCTCTCGGCCGTGATGCTCAGGGTCACAACGTAGCCGTGAAGATCTCCACCGGCGAATCAAACAAATCGAACCATCTCGACACGGCGCTGATCAAAGATTTCGTTCATCTGATCAACGGCACCTTCATTGAATGCAACACCGCCTACAACGGCAACCGCATGTCGACCGTCGACCATCTCCGCACCGCCAAGGAGCACGGCTACTCCGACGTTGCCGTCGTCGATATCATGGATGCCGACGGTCAGGTAAAACTCCCCGTGACCAACGGCTTCCACCTCCCCTACGACATCGTGGGCAAGAACTTCCTCAACTACGACTTCATGGTTGTGCTGTCGCACTTCAAAGGCCACCAGATGGGCGGTTTCGGCGGAGCGCTTAAAAACATCTCCATCGGCATCGGCTCGACTGACGGCAAGACCTTCATCCACACCGCCGGCAAGACCGACGACCCCAGCCAGCTGTGGGGCAACCTTCCCGAACAGGATGACTTCCTCGAATCGATGGCCGATGCATGCCAGGCTGTGATCAACCACATCGGAGCCGAAAACACGCTCTATATCAATGTAGCCAACCGCCTCTCCGTCGACTGTGACTGCAACGGCAATCCCGAAGCACCGCAGATGGCCGACCTCGGCATCTATGCTTCGCTCGACCCCGTGGCCCTCGACCGCGCATGCGTCGACGCCGTCTTCAACTCAACCGACCCCGGCAAGGACGCCCTTATCGAACGCATCAACTCACGTCACGGCACCCACATCCTCGAAGCCGCCGAAAAGCACGGCCTCGGCTCGCAAACCTATGAAGTGATCGAGATCGACTGACTCTGACGATTCCCTCCACGTAACACGGCGACGTTGCCCGGCACGGCAGCGCCGCCGCTGTGTGTTCTATCCGTCCAACGGTGAAAATGGTTGTTTTTACCGTAATGCATGCCATGTTTTTATCTTTTTAAAGCGTAACTTTGCATCATCAAATTCAAGCATCAAACAACACAGCCATCATGGATATCATAAAAAATCAGGAATTTGGCGGCGAACGTCCGCTTTTCGCATCCCATCATCTTCGTCTTGAAGGCGTCACGGTTCATGCCGGCGAGTCGGCTCTGAAAGAGTGCTCCGACATCGAAGCCGACGGTTGCCGTTTCGAAGGCAAATATCCCTTCTGGCACGTCGACGGATTCCGCATCCACAACTGCATCTTCACGCCCAGCGCCCGCGCCGCCTTATGGTATTCGCGCGATCTGGTGATGACAGATACCCTCGTCGAGGCTCCGAAGATGTTCCGCGAGATGGAAAATCTGAAAATCACCAACGTGCGCATCCCCGACGCTGCCGAGACATTGTGGAGCTGCCGCAACGTCGAGCTCGAGAATGTGGAAGTGCAGGGCGCCGACTATCTGTTCATGCACAGCAGCGACATCAGCATCCGCAACTACAAGCAGCAGGGCAACTATTCGTTCCAGTACTGCCGCAACGTCACCATCGCCGACGCCGACATCGACTCGAAAGACGCATTCTGGGAAACCGACAACGTCACCGTGCGCGACTCGCGCCTCAAAGGCGAATATCTCGGATGGCACTCGCGCAATCTCCGCCTCATCAACTGCCACATCTCCGGCACGCAACCCCTGTGCTACGCCGAGGGACTGGTGCTCGAAAACTGCACTTTCGACCCCGACGCCGACCTGGCGTTTGAAGAAAGCATCGTCGACGCCGTGGTCAATTCCCGCATCACAAGTGTGAAAAACCCCACATCGGGACGCATCTCGGCCCTCGGCTACGGCGAGATCATCATTGACAAAAACATCATGGCCCCGGCCGACTGCCTGATAGAAACCCACGAATGACCGACACCTCCGCAAAGCCGCTGACCACGACCGAACGGCTGCTCGCGATGATACGCGACGGCAAGACAATGAGCCTGAGACAACAACTCAGGCTCACGGCCTATCTTAGCGCCCCGGCAATCATGGCACAGCTTTCGGCCATCGCCATGCAGTATATCGACGCATCGATGGTGGGGAGTCTGGGCGCGGAGGCATCAGCTTCGATAGGGCTGGTGTCTACTACCACCTGGCTCTTCTGGGGATTTCTCAGCGCGGCCGCCACTGGCTTCTCCGTGCAGGTGGCACAGACTATCGGAGCCAAAGATTTCCGACGCGCACGCAACATCCTGCGTCAGGCTTTCATGGCCGTATTCATATTCAGTATCATACTGGCTGTTATCGGCATAGCCATCAGCGACGCCCTTCCGCAATGGCTCCGCGGCGATGAATCGATACACCGCGACGCATCGCGCTATTTCCTGATATTCGCCATATTCCTGCCAGCGCTGCAGATGAGCTTCCTTGGCGGCTCGATGCTGCGCTGTGCCGGCAACATGAAAGTGCCGAGCACACTCAACGTGATGATGTGCGTGATCGACGTAATCCTCAATTTCTTCCTCATTTTCCCGACGCGCACTGTCGCGATAGCCGGCATCGCCATCCGCATTCCCGGCGCCGGCCTGGGCGTTGAAGGCGCTGCCCTTGCCACGGTGCTCGCCGAAACCATTGTCGCCGGCCTGATGATATATTATCTTGTGCGGCGGTCGCCGATCATGAAGCTGACGGGCGAACGCGGGAGCTTTCTGCCCCGCCGCCACACGCTGGCGAAAGCTGTCAGGATAGGTCTGCCGATGGGCCTGGAGCATGCCGCCATCTGCGGCGCTCAGATACTGGTCACCGTGATTGTGGCCCCGCTCGGCGTGGTGGCTATAGCCGCAAACGCCTTCGCTATCATCGCCGAGAGCCTCTGCTATATGCCCGGCTACGGCATCTCAGAGGCGGCCACCACGCTGGCCGGACAATGCCTCGGAGCCGGACGCAGGCGACTCACCAACCGCTTCGGCGTGATCACCACCGTCTCGGGAATGACGGTCATGGGCCTGCTCGGCGTGGTGATGTATATCTTCGCGCCACAGATCATAGGCGTGATGACACCTGTCGACGACATCCGCATCCTCGGCGCCGACATCCTGCGCATCGAAGCCTGGGCCGAGCCGATGTTTGCCGCCGCCATCGTCATCTACGGCTTCTTCGTGGGCCTCGGACGCACCATTTTGCCAAGTATCATGAACCTCGTGAGCATCTGGGGCGTAAGGCTCACGCTCGCCGCATGGCTCGCCCCGACAATGGGTCTGCGGGGCGTCTGGCTCGCCATGTGCATCGAGCTTTGCTTCCGCGGCGTCATCTTCCTCATCCTGCTCACATGGCGCTACCTGAAGCAACACTCCCCACAAACCGGCGGTGACGCCATCGCCACAAACTGCTGAACAATGAAACATACATTCGACTTCGACACACCCGTCGACCGCCGCCACAGCGGCTCCTACAAATGGGACACCAACCCCGACGACGACACGCTGCCCATGTGGGTGGCCGACATGGACTTCCGCACCGCCCCCGCCATCATCGACAGCCTCCGCCGCAGGGTGGAGCACGGCGTATTCGGCTACACGCATGTGGGCCGCGACTACTACGACGCCGTCATCCGGTGGTTCGGCGAGCGCCACGGTTGGACGATAGAGCGCGAATGGTTCATCTACACCTCCGGCGTGGTGCCCGCCATCTCGGCCATCATCAAAGCGACCACAGAGCCGGGCGACAGCGTGATCACGCAGACACCGGCCTACAACTGCTTCTTCTCGTCGATACGCAACAACGGATGCCGCCTCTCGGCCAACAAGCTCCTCTACGACCGCGGCCGCTACACCATCGACTTCGACGACCTGGAGCGACGCGCCGCCGACCCGCGTGCCCGCGTGCTGTTGCTCTGCAACCCCCACAACCCGTCGGGACGTGTATGGACGCCCGGCGAACTTATCCGCATCGGCGACATCTGCCTGCGCAACAACGTGCTCATCGTATCCGATGAGATACACTGCGAGCTCACCTACCCGCCCCACGTCTACACCCCCTTCTGTTCGCTCAGCGAAGAGCTGCGCCACATCTCCGTGAGCTGCGTCTCACCCAGCAAGGCATTCAACATAGCCGGCCTTCAGATAGCCAACATCATCACCGCCAACCCGGAGCTGCGGCAGCGCATCGACCGCGCCATCAACATCAACGAAGTGTGCGACGTCAACCCCTTCGGCGTCGAAGCCACCATCGCCGCCTACAACCGTTCCGGCGAATGGCTCGACGCGCTCATCGCATATCTCCACGACAACTATCTCCTGCTGCGCGACCACCTCAACCACAAGCTCCCCGCCCTGACCGTAGTGCCACTCGAAGCCACCTATCTCGCATGGATCGACATCCGCCCCACCGGCCTCAGCGACCAACAGATAGCCGACCTACTGCAGCTCACTCAGCACCTGCGCGTCAACCCCGGCTCGATGTACGGCCCCGGCGGCGAAAGCTTCATCCGCCTCAACCTCGCCGCCCCCCGCGCCACCATCGCCGACGCCGCCCGCCGCCTCACCGCCGCCCTCACCCCCCTCCTTCCCTGACCACCCCATTCATACACCCGACCAAAAACCGCCTCCCGCCCGCCATCGGCTTCCCTGAAAAATTACTTGTCGGGGGGGCGCCGGCGCTCCTGCCTAACCGACGCCTCAAAATCATTCAAAAATTCTTCAAAAAATTATGTGGCGAAAAAATAATAGCCCGAAAAATTTGCAAACCACTCCAAAAACGACTAAATTTGCACTCACATTAAAGCCGCCACAGCGGCACAAACCATCCAAGGTCCTATAGCTCAGTTGGTTAGAGCACCTGACTCATAATCAGGGAGTCCTTGGTTCAAGCCCAAGTGGGACCACCGATAGTTAAAACGCTGATTATAGGTATAATAAACAACCTAAATCAGCGTTTTCTTATTGCCGGAGCAGCCTAAAACAGCTTAAAAAAAAGAGGTTGTATGCACAATTTCGATGTATATTGCACAAGTTTGCTGAATTTACCTTGTACATTACCTTGTACATGGTTTGTGCAAGGTACAAGGTAAAAACGTGCTGAACCTCGCCTTTTTAAGTATGGCGAGTACAAAATTTTATTTGGATTGCCGTCGCTCAAAACCGGGTCAGCCATCGGTTCTCAAAATAGCGATAGGCCACGGAAACAAGACGAGCTACATTTCGCTTGATGCAAGACTCCTTCCTAATCAGTGGGATTCTTCGAAGGAAAAGGTAAAAGAACATCCCGACAAGCAAATTCTGAATGCTTACATCTATGAGATGAAGCAGAATGTTGATGCTCAGATTATCTTCCTCACTCGTGAGCAGAAGATAAAATCGATGTCGGCAAATGACATCCGGGATTTCATAATGGAGGAACTTGACCCCGACCGCAAGAAGGCGAAGGAGGACAAGACCACGTTCCTCTACCGCTTCAACCAGTATGCCTCGCGAATGAAGCCGGGAAGCAAGCGCACATTCGACCACACGCTCAATCGCCTTACGGCATACGTGGGAGAAGCGGCGTTGAAAAAATTGAAGTTTGAGGATATGACCGTCGACTGGCTGACAGGCTTCGACGTGTTCATGGCGCGGACGGCACCATCGAAGAACAGCCGCAACATCCACTTCCGCAACATCCGCACGGTTTTTAACGATGCAATCGAGGACAACATTACTTCATTCTACCCATTCCGTCGCTTCAAGATAAAAGGAGAAGTGACGGCCAAGCGCGACCTCTCCGTTGAGGAACTGCGCCGCCTCGCATATTTCGAGTGCGAGGAGTGCGCCGTCAAGTACCGCGACTATTTTATGCTGATGTTCTACCTGATGGGAATAAACAATGTCGACCTCTGCCACCTCAAGGAAATAAGCAAAGGCCGTCTGGAGTTTCACCGCACCAAGACCAATCATTTCTTTTCGATGAAGGTAGAGCCGGAGGCAATGGCTCTCATCAAAAAGTACCGTGGCGAGGAATGGCTTCTCGACATCCTCGACCACTGGAGCGATGCGACATTCTTTCTGAAGAAGATGAACAAGCATCTGCAAAAGATTGGACCGGTGACCCGAAGCGGACTCGGCGGCAAGAAAACCTATACCCCTCTGTTCCCGAAACTCACCACATATTACGCCCGCCACTCCTGGGCTTCGATAGCATCGAGCCTCGACATACCCATCGAAACGATTTCAGCCGGACTCGGCCACGAATACGGCAACCGCATCACGGCAATCTACATCAACTACGACAACCGTAAAGTCGATGTCGCCAACCGTAAAGTAATCGACTGGGTGCTTTACGGCAAGATTGACGGGAAAGAGATAGTCAAGCCCGGAACGCCGGAGTTCTTCGGGCTTGACAGGAAAGAGGCCATCGCCCTCGGCTTTGTCAAAGAGACAGCCGAACAGGAGGCACCGGCCAAGAAGAAGCGCGGACGTCCGAAGAAAGCCGCTTAGGAGTCAGTGATTGGGTAGAACACGCCTTTGAGTAACTGCGACATACCGTTTTCGGTAAAGGTCGCAGTTATTTTTTCGCAGACATAGCGTTTGCCTCGAATGAGGAAAACAGAGCGGACATCGGGGATGTTGTCGGCGATAAACTTAAAGGTCGTTTTCATCTTCGGTTCGATATTGTGGATAATCTGCCCCCTCCTTATCTGCCGGTCGTTGATGCGCAGGGAGAAATGGGCGTAGTTGAAATTGCTCCAGTCATCGGCGATAACGATATTCTCCACATTCGGGTAAGGCAGATGCCCTCCCTGATAGTAGTTGGAGCCATCGTACCAGCCGATATAGATGCAGTCGTAGTATTCGGATTTCTTCTCCTTCTCCCCGGCTTCGAGCGATGAGACTGTATGAGTCTTCTGAAAAGGATGGTCTTTGTCGTCCTCGCTCGTGGTGTTGGTGTCTTCATCGTAGCCGGAGAAGGAAAGGAAAAGCACACGACCGTATTTCTCCTCGGTATCGTCTATCCATGCCGGAACAAACTCAATCTCCACCTGTTCGGCGTCCTCGTCCTCGCTGACGATGCGACCGCCAAAGAGATTGACCGGTTGCAGACGGCACTTGTAGCGATAATAGACATAGATAATGTTGCCCCTCCATTCCACTACCTGCTGACGGCTGATAGGACGAATAACGAAGTATGCGTCGCAGTCGGCGGCATAGAGCAGCTTGTCAATCTGACCGCCTCTGTGGTGCTGACCGTTCCAAGTGCGATAAGAGCGGTTCGCGTCAAGCAGCTCTCGCATGGAGTTGTATCTGACAACGCGGTTCTGCCAGCCCTTGATGAACCAGTCGCAAGAGTAGAACTTCCACATCTCGTGGTCGCAGTCCTTGTAGACAAGATTCTTCGATTCCAGATACTCGCAGCGGTCATCATCGACCTTTACCTCAGTGGAGTGTTCCTCGACCACGTCTTCAAGGCAGACGGGACGCTTCGCGGCCAAAGTCGCCTGAGTGAAAGCGAAAGTAATTCGCTTGCCCCGGTGGTCGAAGTCGAACTCACCGCCTAAAAACAGCTCCAACTTTTCAAAATATTCCTCGACCGTCCAATGCGGCAGAGCGTTTGCAAAAGCGGGCATATACCACGCATGAGGGAGAGTGTTGCAGATAAGTAGATACCTGTATTCCTCCACTTCCTCCCACTTGGAGAAGTCGGCGGCATATCCCACAGCCTCGCATATCTTCTTCGTAATGTAAAGAAGATACGGCTGCCACGACAAGCCGGTGGTGTCCTCGCTCCACTCGTAATGCGACTTTTTCTGTAGCTCGTCATCGACGATATGCTCCGCCTTGTTCTGAATATTGCCCGAATAGTCGTTTACCCACGGCAGGGCCACGCACTTGCAGCCGGAGTTTTCGGGGTACCACGCATTGGCCGGTGTAATACCCGATTTGTAGACAGTCGGTGGCGTTCCGAGGTCAAGCTCATTGATATAGACCTTATCGAAGGTCTTGTCAAAGTTCTGTTCCGAGCGGCCTTCGAGGAACTGGGTCTTGACCTCAGTCTCGGATATTTCGGTGATGGTGATTGAGCCGAACTTGTAGAAGCCCTTGTCGCGTATCTCGCAGTCGAAGATAACTTTCTTCGTGGCGACATCGGCCCGGTTGATGTGGCCGAAGATAGCGATGTTTTCGGGACATCCCTTTAGGGGGAATGTAATTGTGAGGGTGTAGCCGTCACTGCCTGAAAACAGGCGATTCTCGGAAACGTACTCAAAGGAAGTACCCTTTTTGAGTGCGGCCAGTTTGTTGTTGACGTATATATGCATTATTTCCTTGATTTGGGAGATTTATTCTTCATCAGACGGTCGTATTCGTCCTGTGCCTGTTGTATTCCGTGATCTCCGGCCACGGTGTTCACGGTGACAAAAGGCTCGTTCAGCCTGTCGGCGAGGCGCCGCATGGTTGCGGCATACTCGCCGTTCTGCTCGACCACGACGGTAGGCGGCGCAGACTGAACGACCACGGGCTGAGCGGCAGGTTGAGAGGCAAGCACCATAGGAGCCGTAATGTTCCGCGACACATCGGCGGCGGTCAGCGAGCCGATGGTGTTGGTGCGCTGGGCGTAATCGAGGGCTTCCAACAACGGGCGGGTCTGCGGATTGTTGACGAGCTTCTGCGAGGCTACCCATTCGCCCGCATGGACCGTGCCCACCGGCTCGTCCTTGCGTCCGGGAGGGGTAAAACCGCCCTCGGAATAGCCCTGCGCCTCCGAAGCCTGTTGCTGCTTCTTAATGGTCGCAATTTGGATTGCACCTGCGGCAACGGCCATAGCCGCCGCGATGGGCGCAAGGATATAACCGATGACCGGCACCTGCGCCGCAGAGCCGTAGGCGTTGAGCGCATTGGTAGCCGTCTGCGCCACGGCCTGGATGACCTGCATAGCAAACTGTTTCTTCGCGGCATCGGACTTCAACTTGGCGATTTCCTTCTCCTTCTGCTTCTCGGCTTTCTTGACCTTGTATGAATTGCCCTCGGCAAGTTCAATCTCGCGGTCGTACTTCTTCTCGGCCTTTGCCACCTCTAAGTCCGTACAGGCTTGCATATATTCGGACGCCTGCTGCATTCCGGCAGTCATCACGGCAAAGACCGACGAAGCGAGGGCGGCGAGGCGAGTAGCCCAGTTGCCGCCGTCTTCCTCCGTTGAGTCAAAGAAATTCTTCCACGCCTCGTATATGTCGAGAAGCTGATTGGTTTCCTGAGAGCCGAAGCATCGGATGCCGTCGAGCGACTTCTTGCGGTAATTGCGCTCGATGCGGTCTTTCGCTTTCTCGTACTGCTCCTTGTCGATAATGCCCTGGTCGTAGAGCGACTTGATAACATCCATGTCGCGCTTCATAGCGAGCGCCTGTTGGTCCGTCGATCCCTCCGAGGGCTTGGCGGACTCTGGCATATATTCAAGGGCATACTTCTTTTGGAGGTCGGCCTTTGCACGTTGGTATTCCTCCTCCGTGACAAGTTTCTTCTGATGTGCTTCCTCCAAAAGATCGAGTTCGAGTTTGAGCCTCTGCGAAGCCTCCTGATACTCATACTTTTTCTTCCACTCTGCTATGCGCTGAGCCAAAAGTTTTTGACGGCGAAGCTGCTCCGCGCCCTCGGCCTGTTCAATCTGCACCTGATAAGTGTGCCATTCCTCGGACGCCTGATTGTAGGCTGCCTGCATCTGTTTGAGATACTTTATCTGTATCTCAAAGAGTTTCTGCTGCAAGGCTTCCTCCTTACCGTATAGGGCGTTTCCCGGAGTGTAGAAGTCCATCTGTGCCTGTGTCTCCTCGGCCTGTTGCTGACGCTTGGCCTCCTCAACTTTGAGAGCGGCGTTCTTTTTGAGCCATTCGGCCTCATATTCGGCTTTCTTCTTCAAAAGTTCCTGATAATCCTCGTCCTCGGTGAGATTGAACCGCTTGTAGACATCCTCGCGGTCTGTAAAGTATTTCAGTTCAATCTCATGCTTGCGGAGAAGAAAGTCGGTCCAGGACTTCAAGCCGTTGGAATAGTCGGAGACATTCTGCGCCGTGTCGCTCTCCCATTGGGACTTAGGCTCATCGAGGGCTTCCTTGAAGTCCTTCCGGGCCTTTATTTCGGCACGTCTGGCGGCGGCGGCTTCCTCGCGCTCCCGCTTCTGCCGCTCCTTGTCCGATTCATACGGAGTATAATCGTCGAGCGTGAAGTTCGGATTGCCGCTGACCGGGTCCGGATTAGGAGTTTCAAGCACCGACAGACGGGCCCGCGCCTCGTCGAGAAATTCCTTTACCTCCTGTGCCGACATCTGCCTTGTGGTCGGGTTGGGTTTATCCATACCGAGAACGATTGTGCCTCCCTGATTGGCATTGGCACGTTCCTCCAAGTATGGAATAATGCGCTTCAACTCCGTTTCGGAGTAAGTGCCGAGAGGGTTCTGCTCCCGCTCTATATTGTCGATAGCGGCCATGGTCTCCTGATACTCGGTCTGCTGCCCGATCATCTCGTTAACTATATTGACCGGGTGCTGCGCCCAGCCTTTCTTCTGCCATGCGTTGCCCTTGATGGCCTGAAGCTCGTTGACGATGTCCTGAGTCAGTGTTCCTGTGGTTTCCAACTGGTACACGACGGAATTAGTGATGCGGACGGCGTCGCGCAGAGCCACGCCCTCGTCAATGAGCGACTGCTGCAACTTCTTGGCCTGTTCCTTGAAAGCGTCGCGGTGTGTTTCGTCGGCGGTCTCGCGGGCGGTCTGAATGGAACGCTCCTTTGCGGCGATACGCGCGGCTGCGGCCAGCCGTTTGTAGGCGGCTGTCAGGTTGGTAATCTCTCCGCGCTCGTTGATAAGCCCTTTGAGGTACTTGCCGTACTGCTTGATAATCTCGTCCTTGATGTCCTTATACTCCTTTGTACCTTTCTTGGCGGCTTCGAGTTTGCCAATAAGAGTATCGATATTTCGCATCTCCTTGTGCAGTTCCTCGGAGAAAGCGGCTGCGGTGTTCCGTGCCTCGCGCATCTTCTTGGTATATTCCGAAGTGCGGTCAATCAGCGACTTTATGATCAGCACCACGGCGGTGATGACGGAAAGGAGCAATCCGAAAGGATTTGTCTTGACAACGGCATTCAGCAGCTTCATGGCGTGGGTTGCCGCGCCCACCCCCTGAGTAAAGGCAATGACGGTAATACGCCCCAAAATTATGGCTGTACGGTATGCCGTAATAACGGCTTTGCCGACACCGAGGACTGCGTGCCAGGCAATCGTGGCCGTCTTTACAAGGATAATCCACGAATAATAAGCGGCGATGACGGCAACGGCACTTGCGATAGCCTTGCGGTGTGCCACGATAAAATCAACAAGGACATTGAGGACGCGGAGGAAAGCCGAAGATGAAGTGTAAATATGCTTCATTAAGGGATATAGCTTTTCTCCGAGTTCTATTGCGAGTTCGCCGACACGCTTACGCGCCTTGTCAATGCTTGCCTGAACGGTATTGTTGAATATGGCATACTCGTTGGAGGCCGAAGTTCCGTCATGGAACGCCTGTGCCGCCTCACCCAACTGCCATTTCAAGAAATCAAGGTGAGAAGAAAGGTTGGAAAGCACCGAGGACACGCGGGCGCCGTCGAGTCCGAGGTCTTGGAACAGAGGCGAGAGGACAGCGAGAGCCTTGTCCTCGCCCAGACGGTTAAGGGCTTCGAGAAACATCATCACGCCCTGCGTGGTGGACTTGTTCAATGTTTCGATGAAGGTGTTGGTCTCCAGACCTACCTTCTTCGCCATCTCCGCAGGTTTCTTGAACAATTCCATGATGGTACGCTGCAAGGCGGTTGCCGACATCTCTACCTTCTGACCGTGAGCGTCAAGAGTGGCGGCGAAGGCCATAATCTCAGGAATTGTCATTTTTGCGGTCGAGCCGATGCCGGCCATTCGTTGTGCAAATTCCACGATGAAGGGCTTGGCGGCGGTACAGTTCTGCGAGAGGTGGTTGACCGTTGAGCCGATTTTGAGCATTGCGTCGCGGACTCCGTACATCTGCTCCATGCCGAAGATATTGGAGAGTTTGGCAATGGTCTGCGTAGCACCTTCGCCTAAATCCACCAAAGCGACATTGATAATCGATGCCGCTTCGACATACTCCTTGACCGAAGCGACGGTATTGTATCCGAGGCGGCCGCCCTCCTGGGCGAGAAGGTTAAGCTGCTCGCGGGCGAGACGTGTGTCCATGCCCTTGAAGATCTCGTTGAGTTCTTCAACCTGGGCGGCGGTCATACGGGTGTACTTGACGGTGTTTGCCATCTGCTCCTCCATGTCGGCGTATGCTTGGACTGCCTTACGTCCGGCCATGACAAGCCCGGTTACGGCGGCGGCAAAAGCCATTATTGCGGTCTGAGCGTTGTTGAGCCACGTGTTCATCCTCGACCACAGGGACTTCTGAGTGGCGAGAGTGGCGTTTACCTTTTGGAGTTCCGCCTTGACCGCACGGATTTTGGCAACCTGCGCGTCCCACGCGGCGGTGCCGCGCTGAATACCGTTGAGTTGCTGTTGGAGCAACTTCAACGCCTTGTTGAGTTCCTTTGGAGTCGCTTTGTCGAGACGGCGCAGAGTGCTGTCGACCGAAGCGGAGGAGCCTTTGAGTTGGTCCATCATTCGCTGGGTGGATTTAAGCTCACGTTGAAGTTTCTTCAACGTGGCCTTGTCCCCGGCGGTGGCCGCTTTTGCAATCTGCTTCTCCAGACGGCGGGCGTCCTTTTCGAGCTGCGATAGCATCTTCTGTGCTTGCTTGCCATTGACGGAGAGGATTACATTGGCGGTGGATGTATAATTAGCCATAATTCCTTGCTGAATACGATATTTGTAGGTGTTCCCTGCAAATATCAGCCGGAATTTTCGGAGTCGAAAAGACGTTACGAGCGCATAAAATCCTCTTTCACAGGGTTGGTGTCGGGCAGGATACAGGGCCGACGGGAGGGTGCCGGGAAGGAAAGAACCGGCACTGATTTTGATGGGCGGCACACTGCCGTTGGGTCCCATTGAAATCAGGTCTTAAAAATTTGACTTACAGGCAAATTTGCCATCTCGCGCGGGTCCCGTCCTACAAAATCTTGCGATTTGTAGCGGGTTGCGAGCTGGAACGACCGAAGAATGAGGGAGTTGGGGGTTACGGGGGCTTGCCCCCGTAGTGGCTTTGCACACCCCCCACCGCGCTGTCGCTTGTTTTCGTCTTGCCCCCTCTCGCCCTCGCGGAATATGCAGAAACACCCCCACGGAGCGACCCCGATGCGCGGTAAAATCGCTGCCGTGCAGGTCAAATTTCCATTCGTGGAAAATTGACCTGCGCGACAGCCACCGCTCTCCCTTGACGCAGATACAATCAAGTCTAGGGGGTTAACGTGGCGATGTGCGGTGATGACGATGCGGCGCGTAGCGGAGTTGAACGAGGGCGAAGGAGTGAAGCGAACTTGGAGCAAACAGCACAGAGGGGTGTCGCATAGTTTCTTTGCGGAGCAAAGCGACCAAAGGTCGATAAACGGAGCGACAGGCTATCTCTAAAATCCGCTTGCGGTTTGAGAGTTAGCCGCCCCCTCCGTGCCGTGTGCCGCAGGCTGCTCGGAGTGAGAGAAGCGGTCGCCATCGTTGCCGGAGCGAAGTCAGTGCATAGGCGCACCGTGCATCGGGGCCTGGGGCGGGCGTAGCGTCGCAGACGGAGAATAAGAGTAGCCGTGCCGGGAGCTTGTGATGTTGGCGGCATAGCCTCTGTGGGTGGGAGGAACGAGGAAAGCGACGGTTTGCGCCGACCGTAGGAACGAGAGCAGCGCAGCGGCCACGACGAGCCGGAAAAAGCAAGCGGAGGTTTCGGGATGACAGCGTAGCCGTCAGAGATAGTTTGTAACCGTAGGCGCAGACATACGCACCCGACACCGTGACGAAGGAGCGGTGTCGGGGTAAAGCGGAGGACAAGACGGAGGGCGCAATCTATCGGCCCGAAGACCGCAGCGGTTTTTAGCCGAAGTGAAGCGCAGCGTAACCTCAGCCAAAAATGCTTCGGGCTTGACGTGGACTGAGGCGCAACTGAGTGACGCAGGGAGTGTTCGTAAAGATGACGCTTGCTTCGTTCGGGCGGGGAGAGTAAAGATGAACGCGATAGACAAAACGAGCTACCCTCACGGGCAACTCGCTCTGCATACCATTATTATGAAAAAACTACTCTATGTTGCTGTTGTATGTTAGCGTTTTCGATAGAAAACGTAGAATAGAATACCTGCGATGACAAGCGCGATTATCAGAACCGCCGTGCCGTCAGGCGGATTATACAGGCGCGTTGTGGCGGTGTGTTCCGTCGAAGCCTCGGCGGCTGATTGATGATAGGCCACCGTATCAAGCCGATTGAAGGCTTCGACACTATCCCTATGAACACGCCGCCGGTCGATGACGCGCCCACGGGTTGCCGTCAGGCGAATAATCTCCGGCGCCTCGGCGTATTCCACAGGTCGCTCGATATTGATTTTCAGGGTATCGAAGCTAAAATCAATATTACGGATAGCCGAGTCAATCACTGCGATTGTGCGGTGATGTTCCGACCGTGCTATGCTGTCGCTGTCAAGCGACTTGTTACTGACGGTTTCTTTGTGGGAGCGGCAACCACCCATCAAGGTGGTTGCGGCGAGAACAAAGAGAAATATGGAAGTGCGGAAGCGTATCATAAGGCGGCGTATTCTTTAGTGGCGTCGAAAGACGGACAGGCTTTGTTTGCAAAATCGCGGTGGCCGTGAATAGCGGCTACCGTGTATTTTGCTTTCAACTGACGAAGCAGCTCAACGAGTGCAACTCGTTGAGCGTCTGTTCGTGTATCTTTCGGCGTCTTGCCGTCAGATGCGCAGCCGCCGATGTAGCAGACTCCAATGGAGTGTGCGTTGTGACCGGTGCAGTGTGCGCCGACCTGGCCTTCAGGACGGCCACGATGAACTGAACCGTCACGATAAATCACATAATGATAGCCGATGCAGCGGAAGCCACGCTGACGATGCCAGGCGTCAATCTGTTGGACGGTGAAGTCCTTGCCCTCCGGCGTAGCAGAGCAATGGACGATGATTTGGTTAATCTTTCTCATGGTCTTTGTATTTATAGTGATAGTCGATGCCGAACAATGCTCCGGCGAAAGTCAGAATTTCGCCGAAGGCAACGAGGACGGAGTTGTGGATTTCGCCCGACGGGGGCAGAATGAACCCGGCAATCAGCAGGCCGCAGCCCACCGTAATGAGAAAAATTGCCGAGCAAAGCTGTATAGCTGATTTGTGGTTCTTAAAGTTCATACTTTGCTGCAATTTTATATTATTAAACTATTGTATATGTGAAGAAAAAGTGCTAACTTTGTGTATTGACAAGTGAAACCATACTAACAGAACCGGATACCTCTCAACGATGTGAAACCAAGCTATTGAACCTGTGATACCTCTGTCGTATGCCGGATAGCCCTCGGTGCGATCCCTGTGCGTGGCTTGTTAGATAGCCCTCGGTGCGATCATGGCCGTTTACCAGATAGCCTCCCACCCCTCGGGGTGGGCGATCTGTTTTATAGGGGTATTACTTTCCGAAAACCCATGTTTTGGAAGCAGGGTCATAGATAAGGGCAAACTCGGCCAGTGTGCTGACGAGGTTAGCCGTCGTTATACGGCCTTTGCCCGGAGTTAACAGCTTGCCGAAGCCAATGGCGAAGCGCAGCCTTATCATTCTACGCTTGGTTTTATCGTTGTGGCAGACGAGCGAAACGCAACTGCGCCCCCATGCGACAGTCGGAGTGCCGTCTTGTTTGACGTGCTCAACGACCAGCGTTTCGGGACTGTCTGAATAATTGTCCGAAGGCATAGTAAACGTAGATTTGGCTGAGGTATTGAACAAGAATTTGTTGCCTTCAACCTTGACTGTATAGCAGGAACCGTACAGGTTCCAGCCCTTGCGTCGGCGACAATATTTCTTTGTGCCGAGAAGCGAGGACTCTTTCGCGGCGAAGCGATTTCGTTTCTGAGTGAGACGGAACAGGTATGGAACGTAGCCGTCCTGAAGGAGCTTTCGTGCTCCGATGACAAACAGACGGTCGCCCTCGGTCTGAACCGATATGGGCGTCAGACCGCCTGAAACAGTGCCGTCACCTGCCGAGCCTTTGAGGGCTGCAATCTCCGATTGAACTGCGGAAAGCAATTTCTCCAGTTCGGAGATTGATTTCTTGGCGCTGTTAAGGTCGATGACCTGCTGCGCCCGCATGGCACCGGCCCTTTCGGTCGTGGCCTGTTGGATGAAAAGTTCGGAGGACGCGGAAACGGCGCCGGTGGCGAGGTTTACCGTCGATTTGTTGGCATAGATGTGATTGCGGTCGGCCTGACCCTGCGAAAGTGCGGTGATGGCCTGACCTGCGGCCTTAAATCCGTCGAGCAACTTTGTGATGTTGCTGACGGTCTCTGACGTTCCGGCAGTGGCGAGCAAATCCACTATGCGCTGTAAGATGTAGCCGAGAGATTCGGGAGAAACTGCGTCTTTGGATTGCAGTGCCCGGAACTCGGTAATTATTTGGGTGAGTGATTTTGTGTCGATAGCCATAACTATGCTGATTGTTTGCAGCAAAGTTATGGCTACCGTTTAGCATGGGAAAAGACACGAATTTTCAACGGAGTGCGCTGTATGTCAGCGAAATTTTGTAACTTTGCGTTTGGAAGTTACGAAAAGAGTGTAATTTATTGAAAATGAGCGTAGGTTAATTGCTCTTGATAGTAATAGGTTACGATTTAGTTAGTTATCTACTGCATTATCCTTCTGCGCGTCGCGTAACCTTCAAAGAACTCTTTGTATGCAAAAGTAGCTATTTTATCCGAGATTTTGATATAAACTCCCGGATTTTTTATCACCTCATTCATTAGTTTTTCCGTAAAAGCGGTATTGTTCGTCGGAACACCATTGCCCAAAACGAGTTTAGAACAAACGTGTGCCGACTACCGCATAGCCAGAGAAAAGGGCATTGCCTCACGCCTAAACGATGTTTAGACTGATGAAGCAATGCCCCTTTCTTTTGCGTCTATGCCAAGAGGTGCTTTTACGGGCTACCAGATGATTTTTCTTTTTTAGCTGTTTTTTGTGCCGGAAGCGGAAAGTGAATGCAGAGAGTGTCAGCCTGCCCCATAAATGAAACAAGCGGCCACACACAGCGGGCAATCCGGGAAGAATGATTGTTGCCACCCGGCTGGACAAGTCCCGTCGGATCGGAAAACAATCATACTCCCTTTGTTGTGGTTTGCCCTTTTCACGCTTCCGGTGATGTCTTTTTCCTTTTGGTGATTCTTTTTTTTACGGATTTTCCCCTGAAGTTTTTTTCTACACAATCTGCCTCTGTTTTCGTTTACCTCCATTTTGCGCCTTTCAGTAAGCCGCATCAGTCAGTCATTTTCGTTCTGGGCGCAAAGGTAATTCCGGGATTGGACGGGAAAGCAAGGTCAAGCCTCCTGTTTTCGGTAAAAATCTCCAGCCCTGCGG
>OHEJ01000238.1_pt1 | contig 24476 bp, 16 predicted proteins | sample 1567261 | NCBI WGS metagenome assembly OHEJ01 (sample SAMEA3879550, study PRJEB24766) | human gut metagenome | biome: human-associated habitat; feature: feces | place: USA | collected 1985/1987 | reverse complement strand
TCGCCGCAGTAGCCGTCGGGGTTGGGGGTGTACATGTGGTTCATCACCTCGCGCACCCAGTACTGCGCTTTCCAGGGCTCGCCCGACCAGTCGTAGAGATAGATCATGTGCTGGATAGGCTGGTTGCCGTGGGCATAGTTGCCCATGTTCATGATCTGCATCTCGCGGATCTCGTGGATCGGGAAGCCGTAGTAGCTGTCGTCAAACAACGGCGGTACGTTGAACACCGAGTCCATCATCTCGTTGAATTTCTGCTTACCGCCCATCAGGTTGATGAGGCCCTGCGGGTCGTGGAACACCGACCATGTATAGTGCCATGAGTTGCCTTCGGTGAAAGCGTCGCCCCACTTGAGCGGGTTGAAGGGCGACTGGAATGTGCCGTCTTCGTTCTTGCCGCGCATGAGGTTGTGCTCGGGGTCGAAGAGATTGCGGTAGTTGAGGGCGTTGGCGGCGTAAGGCGCCAGCTCTTTCTTCGATTTGCCGAGCGCTTTGCCGAGCATGTAGATGCACCAGTCGTCGTAGGCGTATTCCAGCGTGCGTGCGGCGCTCTCGTTGATGCCCACGTTGTAGGGCACATAGCCGAGGCGGTCGTAATATTCATGTCCGAGGCGGCCGGTGGAGCTGACCGTCGGATGCACTTTGTGGGCGCCGGAGGTCACGGCTTCCCACAGCTTTTCGATGTCGTAGCCGCGGATGCCGTTGAGATAGGCGTCGGCAACCACTGAGGCGCTGTTGTTGCCCACCATGCAGCCGCGGTGACCCGGGCTTGCCCATTCGGGCAGGAAGCCGCTCTCGAGATAAGCGTTGACCAGACCGTCCTGGATCTTGACGCTTTCCGACGGGTAGAGCAGGTTGACGAGCGGGAAGAGGGCGCGGAAGGTGTCCCAGAAGCCGGTGTCGGTAAACATGTAGCCGTCGCAGATCTCGCCGTTGTACGGGCTGTAGTGGCGCACGGCGCCTGCGGCGTCGATCTCATAGAAGGCGTGCGGGAAGAGCAGCGCGTGATAGAGGTTGGAGTAGAAGGTGCGCAGACGGTCGAGCTGGAAGTCGTAGCTGTCGGCCGACACTTCGATGCGGCCGAGCACGTCGTTCCAGCGGTTGCGCCCTTCGCGGGCTATCCGGTCGAAGTCGCCGTCGCCAAGCTCTTTGAGGTTCAGCAGCGCCTGTTCGGGGCTGATGAACGAGGAGGCCACGCGGGCGTTTACTTTCTGACCTTTATGTGTGGCAAAGCCGATGATGGCGCCTGCGTGGTTGCCCGTCGACGAGAGTGTCCCTTCGGTGATCACGCTGTCGAGCACGGTGGCCGTGTAGCTGAACGGCGTGTCGAATTCGATCACGAAATAGTTTTTGAAGTTGTCGGGTACACCGCCGGAATTCTTTGTGGTGTAGCCGGTGATGCGGCGGTTCTGAGGATCGACAGTCACCGACGAGCCGTCGTTGTAGGCATCGATCACCACGGTCGACAGCTCGGCTTCCGGGAAGGTGAAGCGGAAGCTGACGGCACGCTCGGTGGGCGCGAATTCGGTGGTTATGTCGTGGTCGGCCAGATACACCTTATAGTAATAAGGAGTGGCTTTCTCGGCTTTGTGCGAAAACCAGCTCGCGCGTTCCGACTCAATGAACGTCGGTTTGCCGGTGACGGGCATCAATGAAAACTGGCCGTAGTCGTTGATCCAGGGCGAGGGACGGTGGGTCTGCTTGAACCCAACGATCTTGTCGGCGTCGTAGGTGTAGGTCCACCCGTCGCCCATCTTGCCTGTCTGCGGCGTCCATCCGTTCATGCCCCACGGCATGGTGACGATAGGGAGTGTGTTGCCGGTCGACAGCTCGTATTTCGATTGTGTGCCGGTCAGCGTGTTGACATAGTCAACCGGGTCGGCAGCCACGGCAGTAGCGGAGGCTCCGGCCAAAAAGAGGGAAACGATCAGTTTGTTCATCGGTATCGATGTGAGATTTTATGGTTATGATTTACGATGGATGATAGACCTAAAATCAGTCTAACTACAAAGTTAGGCAACTTCCGCCAATCATTGGGCGTTCATCTCGAAAAAAAACACTAAATTTGCGAATATTATAGATTTTGCGCTCATTTTATGACAAAAAAAGATCTTAAAATAGTGTTTTTCGGCACGCCCGATTTCGCTGTGGAATCGCTCCGGCGTCTTGTCGAAGAAGGATACAACATAGCCGCCGTGGTGACGGCGCCCGACAAGCCGGCCGGTCGCGGCCGCTCGCTGCAGATGTCGGCCGTCAAGCAGTATGCTCTCGAGGCCGGACTCCCCGTCCTCCAGCCCGAGAAGCTCAAGGATCCGGCTTTTGTCGAACAGCTGCGCGGTATCGGCGCTCAGCTCTTCATCGTCATCGCCTTCCGCATGCTTCCCGAAGTGGTGTGGACAATGCCGCCGCTCGGCACTTTTAACCTCCACGGCTCGCTGCTGCCGCGCTATCGCGGCGCCGCCCCCATCAACCGCGCTGTCATGAACGGCGACACACGCACCGGCGTCACCACATTTTTTCTCAAACATGAGATCGACACCGGCGACATAATCGATTCGCGTGCCATCGAGATCGGCCCCGACGAGAACGCCGGCTCGGTCTACGACCGCCTGATGATGATAGGCGCCGATCTGACGCTCGAAACCGTTGGCCACATCATCGCCGGCGACCTCGTCACCCGCCCGCCGATTCCGGCGTGGAGGCTACTCCCGCTCCCAAGATTTTCAAGGACGACTGCCGCATCGACTGGTCGCGCCCGGCCGCCGAGGTGCACAATCTGGTGCGTGGCCTCGCTCCCTATCCTACGGCCTGGAGCGTCATCTGCTCGGCCGGCGCCGAGCTCGGCACGCTGAAGGTGTTCGAGACGCGACGTACCGACATCCCCGCCGTGACCCCCGGCCGCGTCACCGTCGACGGCTCGCGCCTGACGGTCGACTGCGCCGACTGCGCCCTCGAAATCCTCAGCCTTCAGGCTCCCGGCAAGCGACGCATGCCCACCGCCGACTTCCTCCGCGGTATGCGTCTCACCGATCTCTCGCTAAAATAACCGACCGATATAAACCAATCGCACATTATGCACAGATTTATAAAATCACTTCTCGTCGGGCTGCTGGTCTCGCCGGCCGCTCTCGCCCTCGAGATCCCCGACAGCACCTATAGCTACAATGTCGAAGCTATGGGCTCGCTGAGCACCGACGGCACCTCGCCCTTCTGGCTCGTCAGCAACCGGCAGGGCCTGTCGTCGCTCAAAGAATCCAGCGGCTATCTCCGCGCCGGTTTCTTCAAACATGAGCACTACGACCGCCGCTTCGACTGGGAGGCCGGCGCCGACCTCGTCGTCCCCGGCAATTTCACCTCCCATTTCGTGGTGCAGCAGCTCTACGGCGGCATCCGCTACCGCTCGCTCAATCTCACCATTGGTGCCAAAGAGTGGAGCAACCGCGTGGTGGACCGTGAGCTCAGCTCGGGCGACATGTTCATATCGCAGAACGCACGCCCGATCCCGCAGATCATGATCGAGATGCCCGAATATCAGCCGGTGCCATGGACCAAAGGCTGGCTCTCGGCGCGAGCCTATTTCTCCGTGGGACTCTACACCGACTGGCGATGGGAACGTGACCGTGCCGGCGAAGGAGGCTCATGGATCAAAAACCGCATGCTCCACACCAAAGGCCTCTTCCTGCGCGGCGGCGACACCGACCGCTTCCCGCTGACGGTGGAGGGCGGCCTGGAGATGGGCGCTCAGTGGGGCGGCACTTTCCACGGCGTCAACCGCTACACCCACGAGCCATATGTGGTCTATCTCCCTCACGGCTTCAAGGATTTCATGAAGGTGGTGTTCCCCACCTCGGGCGGCAACTCCTCCGACCCCAACCAAATGGGCGAGATCACCAATGTCTACGGCAACCACGTAGGACAGTGGTCGCTCGCCGCCAACTGGGATCAGAAGGATCTCGACTGGAAGTTCCGCGTCTATTATGAGCATTTCTTCGACGACCACTCCATGATGTTTTTCGACCATGCCTGGAAGGATATGCTCGTGGGCGTGGACATAACGGTGCCGAAGAATCCCGTCATCACCCGTTTCCTCTACGAATACATCGACACTAAGGACCAGAGCGGCTCGGTCTACTGGGACAAGACGCCCGAAGTACCCTCACAGGTGAGCGGCGCCGACGATTATTACTCCCACACGCTCTACACCGGCTGGCAGACCTGGGGCATGGGCCAGGGCAACCCGCTGCTCATTTCGCCCATCTACAACACGCCCGGCCTCTGGAACTCCTACGAGTTCATGAACAACCGCATCAAGGGCCACCACTTCGGCTGGACAGGCAACCCGGCCGACGGCTTCGACTACCGCGTTCTGCTCACCTACACCCGCTCATGGGGCTCCTATCTGTTTCCCGCACGCACCGTGCTCCACAATTTCAACGCCCTGCTCGAACTCACATGGCGCCCGCGCCGACTTGCCGGCTGGATGGGTCGCCTCTCTCTGGCTGCCGACGGCGGTCAGCTCCTCGGCAAGAGCTTCGGCGCAATGCTCACAATCTCTAAAACAGGATGGCTATGAAATATATGAAATCATTCCTCGCGGCCGCTCTTGCCTTCGTGGCTCTCTTCGCCGCATCATCCTGCCGCGAACTCGCCCAAAACGGCGACTTCTCCGGCCAATGGCAGGTGCTCACTATCGATTATCCCGACGGAACGGCAGAAAACGTGCAGGGCGAGCGCTACTACCGCGTGTATCGCGACGTGCTCCAGCTGGCTGCTCCCGGAGGTACGATCGTAACGGCCAATCTCGTCTACGATGACGACGCCGCCACGTTCTCCGCCCAGTTCCCCTACAGCACCCCGGCCGAAGTCGCCCCATGGGGCATCGGCTGTCCCGACGGCACCGACCCCTCGGCCAAAGGCTTTACGGCACGCTTCACCATCAATAAGCTAAGCGCCTCGCATCTTGTTTTCACAGGCGAAACAGGCATCGTAGTCACCTGCCGCAAATTCTGACCGCGGCAGTCTGCTGACGATTAATATTTATAAAATAATGTGAACGAATTGTTAAAATTTGAATGGCCCAACGACCCGTCGAAGATAAAACAGGCCGTTGGGTTGCAGGGAAATGAAAAAATCATTACCTTTGCATCAATTCGTAGTCACGGAGGGGGCAGATGCTTCCTCCATTTTATTTGCAATAGAAAATGATCGACAAACAAATCATAGCCCGCGTCGTTGAGTCTGCCCTCGAAGGCACCGACGCTTTTCTTGTAGGCGTCGACGTCACGCCCGACAATCGTGTGATTGTTGAAATCGACTCCGACACCGGCGTCGACATCGACACATGCGCCCGCCTCACACGCGAGATTGAGAATGCCGTCGACCGTGACGTCGAAGACTATGAGCTCGAAGTCGGCTCAGCCGGCCTCACCGCTCCCCTGAAGGTGCGCCGCCAGTATCTGAAATACATCGGCAACGATGTGGAGGTGCTCACACGCGACGGCCGCAAGCTCTCCGGCGTCCTCACCGACGTCTCGCCCGACGGCGCATCGTTCACCCTCACCGTCAAGGAAAAGGTGAAGGAAGAGGGCAAGAAACGCCCCGTTGTCGTCGACAAGCCGCTCGTCTTGAATGTCGCCGACACCAAATATGTGAAATATCAAATAAACTTCAAATAACCCCCATCACTACCCCAGATTATGGCTAAGAAAGAGGAAGCTCCCAACATGGTGGAGCGTTTTGCCGAATTTAAAGAACTTAAGAATATCGACAAAGCCACGATGATCAGTGTGCTTGAAGAGTCGTTTCGCAACGTGCTGGCCAAAATGTTCGGCACCGACGAAAACCTCGACGTGATCATGAACCCCGACAAAGGCGACGTGCAGATTTTCCAGAACCTCACCGTTGTGGCCGATGGCGAAGTGACCGATCCCAACCAGCAGATCAGCCTCTCCGACGCACGCGCCGACCAGGACCCCGACGTGGAGATCGGCGAGGAACACACTAAAGAAATCTTCTTTGCCGACTTCGGACGCCGCGCCATCCTCAATCTGCGCCAGACGCTCCAGTCCAAGATCCTCGACCTCCAGAAAGAGGCCATCTACAACAAGTTCAAAGAACTCGAAGGCGAGCTCGTCACCGGCGAAGTCTACCAGACATGGTCGCGCGAGACTCTCTTGCTCGACGACGATAAAAACGAGCTTCTCCTCCCCAAGAGCGAATCGATCCCCGGCGACTTCTTCCGCAAAGGCGAGACAATCCGCGCCGTTGTGGCCAACGTCGACAATAAAAACAACAACCCCAAGATCACCGTCAGCCGTACCAACGAGAATTTCCTCCGACGCCTCTTCGAACTCGAGGTGCCCGAAATCCACGACGGCCTCATCAATATCCGCGCCGTGGCACGCATCCCGGGCGAACGCGCCAAAATCGCCGTCGAAAGCTACGACGACCGCATCGATCCCGTCGGCGCTTGCGTAGGCGTCAAAGGATCACGCATCCACGGCATCGTCCGCGAGCTCCGCAACGAAAACATCGACGTGATCAACTACACGGCCAACCCCTCGCTCTTCATCCAGCGCGCCCTCTCTCCCGCCAAGATCTCATCGATACGTCTCGACGAAGAGGAAAAACGCGCCGAAGTGTTCCTCCGTCCCGAAGAGGTTTCCCTCGCTATCGGCAAAGGCGGCCTCAATATCAAGCTCGCTTCCATGCTCACCGGCTACGTCATCGACGTTTACCGCGACACTGAAGAGAGCACCGAAGAAGATATCTACCTCGACGAATTCAAGGACGAAATCGACGGCTGGGTCATCGACGCACTCAAGGAAATGGGCTGCGTGACTGCCAAGAGCGTGCTCAACACACCGCGTCAGACGCTTATCGACAAAGCCGACCTCGAAGAAGACACCGTCGACAACGTGATCAGCGTGCTCAAGGCTGAATTCGAGGACGAATAATCCCCCCGCCCCGTCAGTCCCCGTCTGACATTGCGGTCCCGGCCCCGGATTCATCACCGCCCCACGCTAAAACAAACATTAGAAAACATCAACTTAATATATGGCGAGAACGAAAATAAGTAAAGCGGCAAAAGACTTCAACGTGTCAATAGCCACCGTTGTGGAATTTTTGCAGAAAAAAGGCATAACCATCGACAATAATCCCAATTCGCGTATCGATGAGGATGCCTACGACCTCCTTCTCAAGGAGTATGCGCCCGACAGAGCATTGAAATCGCAATCTGATCAGGTGTCCACCGAACGTAAGGTGAAAGAGACCGCCGAAGCAGAAGCTGCGGTTGCACCCGCTCCCGAGCCCGCCCCGGCTCCCGAGCCCCGTCAGCCTGTCGGCCCCAAAGTGATAGGAAAGATCGACCTCCACACAGGCCGTCCCGAACCTGTCGCACCCGTGGCTCCCGAGCTCCGTCCGGCCGAAAAACCCGCCGAACCGGCTCCGGCTCCGGCTCCCAAGCCCGCCGCGCCCGCCCCGGCTCCGGTAGAAAAGAAGGAGGAGCCCGTCAAAAAGCCCGAACCGGTGAAACCGGCCGCTCCGGCCGCCCGCGTCGAGCCTGCCAAACCCGCAGCTCCCGCTCCGGCTCCCGCCCCCGAAAAGCCCGCGGCTCCCAAGCCTGCCGCACCCGCCCCGGCTCCCGCTCCTAAGCCCGAACAGCCCGCTGAGAAGCCGGCCGCGCCCGACGAGCCCGACAACTTTATCCCGACTACGGTTACCGGCGGCCTGAACATCAACGTGGTGGGCAAAATCGACCTCTCGGCCATAAACCAGTCGACACGTCCCAAAAAGAAATCCAAAGAAGAAAAGCGCAACGAACGCATGGCCAAAGCCGGTCAGTCCGGTGCTGGCGCCGGAGCCGCTTCCGCCGACCCCGACCGCAAGAAACGCAAGCGCATCCGCGGCAAGGAGAAGGTCGACATCAACAACCCCGGCCAGGGACAGTCAGCCTCTCGTCAGCAGGGCGGCAACAACCGCGCTGGTGGCGCCAACAACAACAGCCGCGGCTCCGAACGCCGTCAGCTCCACACCGAAATCAACGAAGAAGATGTGCAGCGGCAGGTGAAAGAGACGCTCGCTCGCCTGACCACCAAGGACAAAGGCCTGAAGAAAGGCGCTAAATGGCGTAAGGAAAAGCGTGAGGCCACTCGCGAACGCGAACGCGAAGCCCACGAAATGGAAGCCGCCGAAAGCAAGGTGCTCAAGCTCACCGAGTTCGTGACGGCTAACGACCTCGCCTCAATGATGAACGTGCCTATCAATCAGGTCATCGGCACTTGCATGAGCATCGGCGTGATGGTGTCAATCAACCAGCGCCTCGACGCCGAAACCATCAACATCGTGGCCGAGGAATTCGGCTTCAAGACCGAATATGTGTCGGCCGAAGTGGTCGAAGCCATCCATCAGGAAGAGGACTCGGAAGATGAACTCATGTCGCGTCCGCCTATCGTCACCGTGATGGGCCACGTGGACCACGGCAAGACCTCGCTCCTCGACTATATCCGCAACGCCAACGTCATAGCCGGTGAGGCCGGCGGCATCACCCAGCATATCGGCGCTTACAACGTCAAGCTCTCCGACGGCCGACGAATCACATTCCTCGACACCCCGGGCCACGAAGCGTTCACCGCCATGCGTGCCCGCGGCGCAAAAGTGACCGACCTATGTATCATCATCGTAGCCGCCGACGACAATGTCATGCCCCAGACCGTCGAAGCCATCAACCACGCTTCGGCTGCCGGCGTCCCCATCGTCTTCGCCATCAACAAAATCGACAAGCCCGCCGCCAACCCCGACAAAATCAAGGAGGAGCTGGCCGGCATGAACTACCTCGTCGAGGAATGGGGCGGCAAATATCAGTCGCAGGACATCTCGGCCAAGAAAGGCATCGGCGTCGACGAGCTCATGGAGAAAGTGCTCCTCGAAGCCGAAATGCTCGAACTCAAGGCCAACCCCAACCGCAAGGCCACCGGCTCCATCATCGAATCGTCGCTCGACAAAGGCCGCGGATATGTGGCCACAGTCCTCGTGTCAAACGGCACCCTCCGCGTCGGCGACACCATCCTCGCCGGCACCCACTACGGCAAGGTGAAAGCCATGTTCAACGAACGCAACCAGCGCATCCGTGAGGCCGGTCCTTCCACGCCGGCACTGATCCTCGGCCTCAACGGTGCCCCGACAGCCGGCGACACCTTCAACGTCATGGAATCGGAGCAGGAAGCCAAGGAGATCGCCAACAAGCGCGAGCAGCTCCAGCGCGAGCTCGGCCTCCGCACCAAGAAGATCCTCACCCTCGAGGATATCGGCCGCCGCCGCGCCATCGGCAATTTCCAGGAACTCAACATCATCGTCAAAGGCGACGTCGACGGCTCCATCGAAGCCCTCTCCGACTCGCTCATCAAGCTCTCCACCGAAGAGATCCAGATCAACGTGCTCCACAAGGCCGTCGGCGAGATCTCCGAAAGCGATGTCACTCTGGCAGCCGCTTCCGACGCCATCATCATCGGTTTCCAGGTGCGTCCCTCGCTGGCCGCACGCCGCGCCGCCGAGCGCGAAGGCGTCGACATACGCCTCTATTCCGTGATCTATCAGGCCATCGAGGAGGTGAAGGACGCCATGGAAGGCATGCTCGCCCCCGAAGTGAAGGAAGAGGTGACAGGCACCGCCGAAGTGCTCCAGACCTACAAGATATCCAAGGTCGGCACCGTGGCCGGTTGCATGGTGCGCGAAGGTCGCATCAAACGCAACTGCAAGGTGCGCCTCATCCGCGACGGCATCGTGCGCTACACCGGCGACCTCGGCTCGCTCAAGCGTTTCAAGGACGATGTCAAGGAAGTGGTGTCGGGCTACGATTGCGGCCTCAACATCAACGGCTACAACGACGTCCGCGAAGGCGACATCATCGAGTGCTTTGAAGAAGTGGAAGTGAAGAAATCACTCTAAGAGCCTATTCCACAAAATTTGTTAACGTCAGGGCGGCGTATTTTCGAGTGAATTTCTTGAGTTGAAGAAGGAACGATGCGGGCATCGTGACTGATGAGACTCGAAGAAAGTCGCCGGAAAGACGCCGGTCAGTAAAAAATAATAATATTAATTGGAGCTAATTCCAAAAATCTGTTAATGTATTCACGACAAGAAAATATGTCAGAAATAACGAGGATCGCATCAGCACATCATCTTCGGCGCTGTGGCTCAATCGCATAGTCCGCTATGTTCAATCGCTCACAGCACCAAATCTGATGCACTGCTGCGCCCCTGACGTTAACAAATTTTGTAGAATAGGCTCTAAGACTCCTGAGTTCTCCGAGCCCTCCGAGCTCTCTGAGTTCTCCGGTCCCCTCCCGATCATGCCCATAGCCCACATCAACATAGGCTCCAATATCGGCGACCGCCGGGCTGCTTTAGCCCGTGCGGTCGCTGCCGTTGAGAGCGCTTTCGGCGCGTCCGCCCGCCTCTCCGACATCATCGAGTCGGCGCCGTGGGGCTATCACAGCGATAATGCTTTCCTGAATCTCGGCCTCGAAATCGAAACCGGCGCGCTCCCCCCGCTCGAAGTGCTGCGGCGCCTGCACGAGGCCCAGCGCAGCGTCAGCACGACGCCGCACCGGCGCCCCGACGGCTCTTACGCCGACCGCGTCATCGACATAGATCTCATTGCCATAGGCGATTGCGTCGTCGACACGCCCGAACTCACGCTCCCGCATCCGCGCATGCACCTGCGGCGGTTTGTCCTCGTCCCCATGATGCAGCTCTCGCCCGCCTGGCGCCATCCGCTCACGGGCCTGACAGCCGCCGAGATGGCGGCTATGCTTCCACCCGGCGAATGATGCCGGAGTCGACATACCACAGGTAGCCGCGCACGCCGGTGTTTCCCGCCGCACGCAGCGCTTCCATGTAGGCTCTCACCTGATTGCCGTAAAGCTTGGGCTTCTCTTCGCCAAACTTATAGTCGACAACATCGACATGTCCGTCGGCTCGCCACACCACGCGGTCGGGACGGCACACATCGCCGTTGGCCAGCACCAGCGTGCGCTCGCATATCACTCGCCGGTAACCGTTGAACCATCCCGCCACATCGTCGCGCTTCAGCTCGCGCGACAGATAGGCGCACACTTCGTCGGCTGCCTCGCGAGGCAACCGCCCGCGGTAGCTGCAATAGCGCACCGCGCTTTCCAGCTCCTCGGGATGACGCACTCGCGACAGCACGTCGTGAAGCACGATGCCGCGCCCGCGCGCCATGCCGTAGTCCACATATCGCTCTATGTCGAGCTTGCCCCACAGGTCGTCGCGGTCGGCGGTGACATACGGCTCCATGTCGACGGTGCCTTCGGGGTCGAGCGCTCTCCGCTCCTCTTTTTTGTCGGCCTCGCGTGTTGTGGGCGATCCGATGGTGTCACTCACCAGCTCCGTGCCGTCCTCGCTCTCTTCGGTGCGCTCGGTGGCCACGCTGCCCAGGGCCTGCATGATGATGTCGTTGAGATTGTCGCGCCCCGATTTGCTGCCCGCGAGAGGATAGCACACCGACAGCTCGTTGACGGCGCGCGTCATAGCCACGTAGGCCACGTTGATCTCGTCGAGCAGCTGCTCGCGGCAGCGGTCGTCATATTGCTTGGCCAGCGCTGTGCCCTTCATCCATTCGGCCGGCTTCAGCGGCAGCAGAGGGGGTATGATATCTTCCTCGGCGGCTATGGCACCCGCCGGCTCAAACCATTCGATCGATTTGAAATTCACAAGCCGCCAGTCGGCAAACGGAATGTGCACGCACTTGAATTCCAAGCCTTTCGATTTGTGTATGCTCATCACCATCAGTGCGTTTTCGTCAAAAGGCGCTGAGATCTTCGCCCGGCATCCCTTGTCGTCCCACCACTGCAGGAACGCATGCAGGTCGGCCGATCCGGTGCTGCAGAAGCTCGTCATCTCGTCGACGAATGCGGCGATGTACATGTTCTGGTCGCGGGCCGTTTCGGGCGATATGTAGCGGGCTATGATGCGCTCTACAAGCGACGGCACGTTGAAGCAGGCCATCGACCCGGCGGCTTCGCTGTCGGCCGTCGTCACTATGCCGGCGCCCGACGTGGAGCCGGCGCCCGCTATGGCTACGCGCAGCGATTCGCCGACGTCGCCTGTGCGCGACAGGTTGTGCTCGTAGATGTTCATCAGACGCCCTATCTCGCGCAGTCGCGCTTTGCGCCGCTTGCCCGCCGTGCTCTCGCCTTCGCCCGACTCCTCCGCTGCTTCTTCGGCCGGCATGTCGAGAAAGCGCATCACGCTGATGATGAGGCGCACGGCCGGCGACGAGGCAATGGACATGGCATCGTCGGAGATGATACGCACCCCGCGAAGCTCCTCATACTCTTTGCAGGCCTCCATCAGGCTCGCTATCACGTCGGCGGCCTCGTTGTTGAAGCGTGTAAGCACGGCGATGTCGCAGGGACGGTAGCCCGCGCGCAGCTGTCGCACGATGTCGTCGGTGAGCAGCCGAAGCGCCGTCTCGCTGAATGTCGCGCCTTCGGTATGCCCCACCCCCGTCAGCTTGATGTAGCCGCGGTGGTCCTTGTGTTTGGGCGAGATCTGCTGACGCACATTGGCATAGATGTCCGTGAAGCCGGTCATACCCGCTATGGCGCTGAAAAAGTCGTTGTTGAAGCTCACCACGTCGGCCGAGCTGCGCCAGTTGGTGTTACCCGCGCTGTCGTTGCCTTTTATCATGGATTTGACGCCGAAATCTTCCTGCACCTGGTGCTGCAGCAGCGTGGGGTCAGAGAATCGGAAGCGGTAGATGCACTGCTTCTCGTCGCCGATGATCAGGCTGTCGTTGCCCACCGACTGCCCTTCATGGAGCAGCGGCCGCAGGTTTTCCCACTGCACTTTCGAGGTGTCCTGAAATTCGTCGATCAGGAAATGGTTGATCCACGTGCCGGTGCGTTCATACACGAAAGGCGCGTCGTCATCGCCTATGATGGTGCGCAGCAGCGTGTTGGTGTCGGAGAGTATCAGTGTGTTGTTGTCCTTGCGGTATTTCTCGATGAAGTCGTAGATGTTTTTGAGCAGTCCGAGCACGAAGATGTTGGAGCGTATATCCCGAAGCATGGCCAGACGCGCCGCTCCCTCGGTGATCGAGCGGGTGGCATCGTTGATGGCATCGCACAGTCCTGTGTCGGCCGACTGCTCCATGAGCTTTTTCAGATTGCCGGTGAAGGCGTTGAGGATGTCCTCGTTGACAGCCGCCACCGTTTTCCCTATATCCTTGCATTCGCCCGCCCCGGCCATCTCCTTGAGCTTTTTCATGAGATACGCCGACACTTTCAGCTTCCCTGAGCCGTCGTAGCCCCGCGATGTGATGGCGTCGACTGCGGCACGGCACAGCGATTTGGTCTCTTTTATCTGGCTGTCGGCCTGCTTGCTGAGCGACGTGTACAGCTTCTGCAGCCGTTCGGGATTCGACAGATAGTCCATCATCTTCCCGTAATGTTCATCGAAAACGTCGTTGCTGATGCTTTTGATGAATTCGATGAAATTGCTGTAGACTGTCGACGAGCGGTTGAAAAGGCTCACCTGACGCCCGCTGTTGAGCTGCCCTATAAGATATTGCGTGATCCACTGCTGCAGCCGGCGCGACTGACCGTCGGGACTGTCGGTCGACAGCGAGTCGAAAAGGTCGCGCACGCTCTGCGAGATGGCCCGGTCGCTGTCGAGATCCACTTCATAGTTGCCCGACACGTCCACTTCGTGGGCGAAGGTGCGCAGGATGCCCTGAAAAAACGAGTCGATGGTGTTGACCTGAAAGAAGTTGAAGTCGAAGAGCAGCTGCCGCAGAGCCGTCGCGGCTGCCTTCGTCAGCTCGTCGGGCGTGCAGTGCAGCTCGTCGCACAGACGTTTGGCGTAGGGACTCGGGTCGGGCCATTTGTATTCGAGATTGCCCAGCACGGCGAGCTCGTGGATGATGCGCTCTTTCATCTCGCCCGTCGCTTTCTTGGTGAAGGTGACGGCGAGGATGTGGCGGTGACGGTCGCGCTGACCGCGGTTCAGCAAGTAGCGTCCCGTATTGGGATTCTTCACCCCGAGGAGCATCTTGATGTATTCGTAGGCCAGTGTGAAGGTCTTGCCCGAACCGGCCGAGGCTTTATATATCGCCAGCATTGATGTTCGGTGTTGTGGTCGTTCAGATTATGCGGGCTTTGAAGCCCATGGCTTTCAGCAGCTCCACTACGTCGCGGCGACGGTCGCCCTGGATCAGTATGTCGCCTCCACGGGCCGAGCCACCGGCGCCGAGCCGCTGTTTGAGTTGTGAGGCTATCTCGCTCACGCGCTCGTCGGGGAGCACCCATCCGGTGATGAGCGTGGCGGTCTTCCCACCGCGTCCTTTCTTCTCGATGCCCACGTCGAGACGCGGCTGTCGCATCTCCTGTTCAGCCACGCTGTCGGCGGCCTCTTCGGCGGCCGGCCCTTCAGGCAGGTCGGGGTTGTCGTTGAGAAACGAGGCCAGTTGTTGTTGCCAGTCCATTATTGCTTGTCGGTTTCTGATTGAAGGAAGAGGGAGTCGGCGGCGGCTTCGTCGGGGATGCGCGACATGTCTACGGGGTTGTTGCGGTGGGCCGAGCGTGCCGAGAGGGTCTCAACATACTGGAGCATCTCGGGCTCTACCGATGAGTAGTAGGCCGATGCGCTGTCGGCATTGATCTTGAAGGCCGTGTCGTAGAGGTCGGTGGCCCGGTCGGTGTTGGCGTTGTCCTCTTTGTCGAGCGTCTCGGCCATCTGCATGTACACCATCGAGAGGCGTGCTGCCTGCGTCGCTGAGAGGCTTTTCAGGTTGGGGTCGTCGCTGAGATGCGATGCCACGCTTTTGGCGGCCGTCATGTCGCCGTTGGCAACGGCCATTTCGGCCTCGCGGAGCATCTCTTCGACTGATTCGGCCGAGTTGCCTGAGCAGGCCCATGTGATGGCGGCGAGGCAAATGGCAAGAAGGTATGTCAGACGGTGTTTGAGTTTCATTTTCAAGGTGTCTTTGTTGAGGTATTGTGATGAGTGAAAGGCTGTTACGGTTTATGACAGGCGAAGCTTCAGATCGTCGATCAGGTGCTGGAGAGCCGGGTAGTCGGTGCACATTTGGCCGAGGAGCTCGCCGTCGCTGAGCGTGTGCCGCGGCAGCTCCCCTTCGTTGATGGCGGTGTCGAAGGTGATGCTGTCGTTCTGCAGGGTGTTGTGCAGGAAGGTCAGCAGATCATGCCGCGCCGACTCCATCAGGTCGGCCTGCATCTGGTTCTGCACCAGCACTGTGAAGTGGGTGTCGCTGTCGAGGCGCGGAGGCGCGGCGCGCATGGTGTTGATGAGGATGTGGGCCTTGGGATGCGTCTGTATGTATGTCTCCCAGGCTGTGTTGAGCGCATCGGTCGAGAAGCGGTTGTTGCGGGCGGCCGTCGGTGCGGCGGCCGATGTCGCAGGCGTTTCGTCGTGATGCAGCCCGTGGCGTATCGAGATGCGAGGCACCCCGGCCATCGGCGTCCCGGCCATCGGCTGCCGGTGCTGCGGCTGTGGTGCCGGCTGCGGTGCCTGAGCCGGCTGTGGAGCCGGCTGTGGAGCCGGTTGAGGTGCCGGCTGTGGTGTCGGCTGTTTCTTGGGCACTGGCGCGGGCGCGGCGGCTGTCGGCTGGTGGGGTCGAGCGGCCGGGTCGGGCGCAGTACGGGCGGCAATTGGTTTCAACTGCCCCTCTCCGTCGCCGCCGTTACTGCGGGAGGGGCCGGCTGGTTGGCATATCTTCGCGAGTGTCAGCTCCACGAGGAACTGCTTGTTGGAGGCCACGCGGAAGTTGAGGTCGGCGTCGTTGCACAGGCACATGGCGCGGTACAGGAAGCCGGGATCGCACTTGGCGGCGCGGGCCGCAAGGTCGGAGCGCACCTGGTCGCCCGCTTCGATCAGCGGCAGAGTGGCCGGATCGCGCGCCACCATCAGGTCGCGGAGATAGCCGGCAAGGCCGTTAATGAAGAATTGCGAGTCGAAGCCGTTGTCGCGGATCTCTTTGTAGATGGTCCATGTGGTGAGCACATCGCCCGCCAGAAAGGCGTCGAGCAGCCGGTGATAGTAGTCGTAGTCGAGCACGTTGAGGTTGTCGATGGCCGACTGATAGGTGATGTGGCCCCCCGACGACGCTGCCACCTGGTCGAAGATCGAGAGGGCGTCGCGCATGGCGCCGTCGGCTTTCGAGGCTATCACCCCGAGGGCGGCCGGTTCGGCCGTGATACCCTCCTGCGAGGCCACGTAGCTCAGATGGTCGATCATGTCCTGGATGGTGATGCGGTGGAAGTCGTAGATCTGGCACCGCGACAGGATCGTGGGGATGATCTTGTGTTTCTCGGTGGTGGCGAGGATGAACACTACATACGACGGCGGCTCTTCCAGCGTCTTCAGAAAGGCGTTGAAGGCCTGCGAGGAGAGCATGTGCACCTCATCGACTATAAACACGCGGTAGCGTCCCATCGACGGTGGCACCTGCACTTGCTCGATGAGCGTGCGCATATCTTCGACGCCGTTGTTCGACGCGGCGTCGAGCTCCACGATGTTCATCGAGGTGCCGGCGTTGAAAGCCCGGCACGATTCACATTCGTTGCAGGCTTCGCCTTCCGGGGTGAGATGCTCGCAGTTGATCGTCTTTGCGAAGATGCGCGCACACGAGGTCTTGCCCACGCCGCGCGAGCCGCAGAAGAGATATGAATGGGCCAGTCGTCCCGTGGCCACAGCGTTTTTCAGCGTGGTGGTCAGCGCTTTCTGACCCACAACGGAGGCAAACGTGGCCGGACGGTATTTTCTGGCGGAAACGAGATATTTCTCCATAAAAATAGGTTGCGGAAGTTTTCGTCAAATTTAGCAATTATCCTCCAACATTGCAACTGTGCACCCGCTCACGCTCACTGTTTTTATCGACAAAATCTCGACAATCCCCGACATTGCTGCCCTTCGCTGCGGTTTTTGCCCGCTCCGGCGCGGTTATCTCGCAGAAATTAACTATTTTTGCCGTAATTTCCCGTGACTACGCATGCCGTGGTTCGTGCAATGATATGACTGTCAACAGATGAATCTGATATATAACGCTGCTGTCAACACGATGAACTCTTTCGTGGGCATATATGGTAAATGCCTGCGGGAGAAGAGTCAGCGTAAGTTTTCGCGCTTTGTCAAAGGCCAGCGTGGCCTCATGGCGCAGATACACGAGGCTATGGCCTCGGCCGACCGCTCGGTGCCGACGATATGGTTTCACGCCGCCTCGCTGGGCGAATACGGAATTGCACGTCCGCTCATCGGCGAGCTGAAGAAACGCGGCCGATGCAACGTGGTGATGACATTCTTCTCTCCATCGGGCTATGAAGCGCTGCGCGACCGCCATCCCGACATCGACTATCTATTCTATCTCCCGCTCGATACCCGCCGCAATGCACGCGATTTTGTGGAGACTGTCCGCCCCGACCGTGCGGTTTTCATGGTGTCGGAATATTGGCCCAACTATCTGCAGCAGCTGAAATTTGCCGGCGTGCCCACGTTCCTCGTCTCGGCCATCATACGCGACAACTCGCAGTTTTTCAAATGGTATGGCAAGACCTACCGCAATGCGCTATCCACTTTCCGCCACATCTTTGTGCTCAACAATCAGTCGCGCTTCAATCTCAGTATGCTCGGCTTCAATGATGTGACCATCAGCGGTGACGCCCTTTTCGACAATGCCTCGCTGGTGGCCCGCACGCCCTGGACCGATGACGTGATCGGGCGTTTTGCCGACGGCTGCAAGGTGTTCATCGCCGGCAGCGTCAACGATTATCACGACCGCGAGATGGTGGCGGAGCTGATCCGCCGCAACCCGGACGTGAAATTCATCGTCGTGCCTCACGACGTTTCCGAAAACGAGGTGACCCGGGTGCGCGATGCTATAGCCGGCTCGTCGGTGCTTTATTCTCAGTGCGATGCCACTACGGATTTCTCCGGCGTACAGACGCTCATCGTCGACTGCATGGGCAAGCTGGCCTATATCTACCGCTACGGCACTTGGGCTTATGTGGGCGGCGGCTTCACGCCGTTGCTCCACAGCGTCATAGAGGCTACCGTCTACGGCCTGCCCGTGAGCTTCGGCCCCCGCATCGAGCGTAAGGTGACCCCGCAGCAGCTCGCCGAGTGCGGCATAGGGCAGGTGGTGAACAACGCCGGCGAGCTTTGCGACTGGTTTGCCCCGCTGAAGGACGACGATCAGCGCCTCGGGGAGATACGCCGCACTGCCGCTCGATATGTGGCCGAAAACCGCGGCGCCACCGACAATATAATCACGACAATCACCAAAGGATTATGGGCGAACGACTGAAATACGGTTTCTACATGGCTCTGGTAAAGCCGCTTTCGTGGCTTCCGCTCTGGATGCTCTACGGCGTGAGCGATGTGTTGAGATTCGTTATCAGCAATTGCATGCACTACCGCCGCAAGGTGATCCGTGATAATCTCTCGTCATGCTATCCCGAAAAATCCCGGAAGGAGCTGCGGCAGATCGAACGTGAATTCTATAAACAGTTCTGCGACAATATCGTAGAGACAATAAAACTGCTCAATATCTCCGACCGCACGATGCGCCGCCGCCTCGAGGTGCGCGATGCCGCGCTGGTGGAGCAGGCGGCCGACGAAGGCAAGCCGGTGATTCTCTATCTCGGACATTACTGCAACTGGGAGTGGGTGCCCGCCATCACGCTCTATTACGACCGTCCGAAGGTGTCGGCACAACTCTATAAACCGTTGCACGACAGGGCTTTCGACAAACTGATGCTCAAAGTGCGCTCGCGCTTCGGCTCGGTGTCGATCGACAAAAACCGCGCTTTCCGCGAGATGCTCCGCCTCAAACGCGACGTGGGCCCGTTCATCACCGGCTTTATCTCCGACCACCGCACGAGCTGGCAGGAGACGAATCATCACGCCATGTTCCTGCGCCACCGCACATGGTTCTATCCCGGCGGCGAGGAGATAGGCAACCGCATCGGCGCCGCTTATCTCTATCTCGACGTGGAGAAACTCGGCCGCGGCCGCTATCGCTTCACATTCAAGCCGATAGTGCCCGACGACAACAATGAAGACTATCCCGTGACACGAAAATATCTCGAAATGATGCAGGCTACCATCGACCGCGCCCCGGCCTACTGGCTCTGGTCGCACCGCCGCTGGCCCGGAACGCCCGCTCCGGCCGTCACGGATCAGAATACCGACAGTTAACAAGATCTGAATATATAAAAAACACTGAAACCATAATGAAAATTATTTGTGTGATTCCGGCACGTGCCGAATCGACCCGTTTTTTTGAGAAACCTCTCGCTCTTATCTGTGGCAAGCCCATGATCCAGTGGGTGTGGGAACATTGCATGGAAGTGGAAATGTTCGATAAGGTTTATGTGGCCACCGACAGCGACAAGATACGTTCGGCCGCCGAAAGCTTCGGCGCCGAAGTGGTGATGACACGCAGCGACCACGACACCGCCACCGAGCGCCTCTATGAAGTGTCGACGCGCATACAGGCCGATCTCTATGTGATGGTCAATGGCGACGAACCGCTCCTCACCAAGGAAGCCATCGTGCAGTGCGTGCCCGACGGTCTCAAGCCCGGCGATTTCTTCGTGTCAAACCTCATGACCGATTTCTCCAACCCCGTGGAAGTGGTCGACGCCACCAACCTCAAGATCGTCACCGCTGCCGACGACCGCTGCCTCTTCATCTCGCGCAGCCCGATCCCTTACCCCAAAGGTGCAATGGACTATGTGTTCCACAAGTTTGTCGGCGTGGGCGCGTTCACCCGCAAGGCTCTCGATTTCTATCACAACACGCCGCGAGGCCCCATCGAGAAGATCGAAGAAAACGATTCGTTCCGCTTCCTCGAAAACCACATGCCTATCTATTATTACAACTGCCACTGCAAATCCCTCTCGGTCGACAACCGCAAGGATATCGCCGGCGTTGAGGCTTACCTGAAATCGAGATAATCCGGGGCTGCGCATGAAGAAGATGCTGATAATCAGGCTTTCGGCTCTCGGCGATGTGGCCATGACCATACCCGCCGTCTACAGCCTCGCCCGTCAGTATCCCTCCCTGCACATCGACGTGGTCACACGCCCGTTCTTTGCCCGGCTCTTCATCAACCGTCCCGACAACATCAGCATCGTCACCGCCGACCTCACCGGTAGGCACAAGGGCGCTGCCGGAATGGCGCGACTCATGCGGGAGCTGTCGAAACTGCGTCCCGATTGCGTGGCCGACCTCCACAACGTGCTGCGATCGTGGGAGATAGACGCCTGGATGCGAATCCGTGGCGTTCGCGTGGCCATGGTCGACAAAAACCGCCGCAGCCGCCGCAAGCTGTTCACCGACAAGCAGCCGCAGCGCAATTTCGTCGACCGCTATGCCGACGTGTTCGCGCGTCTCGGCTATCCGATAAAGCAGGATTTCCGCTCGATCTTCGACGGTGAGCATCCCGCGCAGCCTCCCTTCGAGCCTGCGCAGCCCGCTGTCGGGGTGGCGCCGTTCGCGCGGTATTACAACAAGACCTATCCGCCCGAAATGATGCGCCACGTCGTGGAGCTGCTCTGCCGCTCCGGCGCGAAGGTGTATCTCTTCGGCGGTCGCGGCCGCGAAGCCGACGAGCTTCAGGCGTGGGCCAACGGTATCGCGGGCTGCACATCGGTGGCCGGGCAGTATCCCATCGATCAGGAGCTGGCTCTGATGAGCCGCATGCGCGTGATGGTGAGCATGGACTCGGCCAACCAGCATCTGGCCTCTCTTGCCGGCACCCCCGTGGTGAGCGTATGGGGCAGCACCACCCCCGCCTGCGGTTTCTCCGGCTACGGCCAGAGCGCCGACAACGCCGTGGTGCTCAACCTCCCATGCCAGCCATGCTCGGTAGCCGGCAAGCCAACATGCCCCCTCGGACACCTCGACTGCCTATGCGGCATAGCACCGGAGGTCATAGCGCGCAAGACGCTGCAGCTGATGAAAGGCGCGGCGCCGCATTAATTCACCGGTAGCCCCGACCACGGTTTCACTACGCACAATGTTTTCATTTATCGTCATATCGGCAATTTTCTGGATCTTCACCGCGGCCTGGTTTCTCGTGGTGCAGAAGCCGGTGTTTGCCCTCTACAACCGCCGCCTGAGCGCCGGCCAGCTGACGGCCGCATCGCTTGCCGGCGCGTGGCGTCACGGCTTCGTGTCGGATGCCATCGTGGCGTCCTATCTCACGGCGCTGCCGCTTGTTGCGGGCGCGCTGTCGACAATGGTGCCCGCCGTCGCCTTCACGCCGGTGATGACCGTGGTCAGCGTCATCGTGTCGCTGGCCGTCGGGCTCCTCGTCACAGCCGACGCCGCCCTCTATCCGTTCTGGAAATTCAAAATCGACGCTTCGGTGTTCGCCTATCTGCGCTCGCTCAAAGGTGCCACTGCCAGCGTCTCGACGGCCTATCTCATCACCGGCATATCGGCATGGCTGCTGATGTCGGCCACCTTCTTCGTCACCTGGTGGGGCGCCGCCCGTGTGGGCTGCATGATAGCGCCGCTCCCCGCCGCCGCTCCGCAATGGTGGGGCTATCCGCTCATCGTGCTGCTGTTGGCCCTGGCCGCCGGCATCCTCTTCGTGATCATTCGCGGTGTGGGCATGCGTCCCTACAATCCGAGCGTGGTCTATTTCAGCGCCAATCCGTTTCTCAATCATCTGGCCCTCAACCCGGGCTACAACATGATCTACTCGCTCACCACCGGCAACGATTTTCACGGCATGTTTCAGTCGATGCCCGCCGACGAATGCGACGCCGTCATCAGCGAGATGTTTCCCGCCCCGTCAGCCGCGCCTTCGCAGCGGATACTGCGCACCACGCGTCCCGACATCATCTTCATCGTGTGGGAGAGCCTCGGCGCCGACCTCACCGATCTCACGGGAAAGCTCTCGGGCGTGACTCCCAACCTTGCGGCTCTCGCCGCCAACGGCGTGCTGATGGGCAATGTCACCTCGGGCAGCTTCCGCACCGACCGCGGCCTGGTGTGCCTGTTGAGCGGATATCCCGCGCAGCCCACCACGAGCATCATCCGCTACACACGCAAGCTCCCCAACCTGCCCGGCCTGCCGCGCACGCTGCGCGACCGCGCCGGCTACACCACCATGGCCGTCCACGGCGGCGACATGAGCATCATGCACAAAAGCGACTACTATCTGGCGTGCGGCCACGACCGGCTGCTGAGCATCCGCGATTTCCCCGCCGCGGCCGAGCGCTGCAAATGGGGCGTCCACGATGGTCCGGTGATGGAGCGCGTGGCCGACGAGGCGCTCAGCCTGACAGCCGCCGGTCGCCAGCCCTGGATGATTACCGTGCAGACGCTCAGCTCCCACGAGCCTTTCATCGTGCCCGGTGAGCCGCGCCGCGCCGATAAGATCGAAAACGCCTACGCCTACAGCGACCATGCCCTCGGCCTCCTCGTCGACCGCCTCAAGAGCACTCCGCTGTGGGACAACCTGTTGATCGTCGTGGTCGCCGACCATAGCCTCAACCTGCCTCGGCCGGTCACCGACCGACGCGCCCACGCCCATATCCCGCTGGTGCTCGGCGGCGGCGCCGTCGCACATCCCGACGTCATCGACACGCTCATGAGCCAGACCGATCTGGCCGCGACGCTTCTCGCCCAGATGGAGCTGCCTCACGACGATTTCGCCTTCAGCCACGACATCCTCTCGCCCGACTACGCCAACCGCTTCGGCCTCCACATATTCAACAACGGCATTATGCTCCGCGATGCCGGCGGATACACAGTCTACGATACCATGCTCGAACGCGTTATCGAAGGCTCCGACGACCCCGGACGCCTTCACCGCATGCGCGCCATCTTGCAGAAAATCTATCAGGACCTCGATAAAAAATAAACAGTCGCAAGCTCAGATAAAAAATGAACATAGGCAATCTCACATCACGCCTCAAAGCAGTCTTTTCACGCCAATCGCTCGCCGCGGCAGCCCATTCCGCGCCCGGCACGGTGGTGATCAACCTGCTGTGGGTCTACGTGCTTTATTTCATATGCCGCCTCGTGTTTCTGTGGATCAACTACGGCACCCTCTCCGGCGGCCTCACCTTCGGCTCGCTGATCACCATGTTCCGCGGCGGCTTCCTCTTCGACACCTCCGCGATCTGCTACACCAATTCGCTCTACATACTGCTCGTGCTGCTGCCGCTCCATCTGAAGGAGCGCCGCTGGTGGGCCACGATGACCAAGTGGATCTACGTGATTGTCAACTCGTTGTGCATGCTCCTCAACCTTGGCGACACGGTGTTCTTCGAATTCCGCCATCAGCGCGTCACCTCGGCCGTGTTACGCGAATTCGGCGGCGAGGGCAACCTCTGTTCCATCGTCGGCACCGAGCTGCTGAGCCACTGGTATCTCGTGGTGCTTTTCGCCCTGATGGTGTGGTCGCTCATCCGTTTCTTCCGCCGTCCGGCGCTACCCGCACCGGGCCGTCCGCTCTGGCGCTACTATGTGAGCCGCACCTTCTGGCTGGCTCTCGCCGGTTTGCTGGCTGTGTGCGGCATGCGCGGCAATGTCTTCTTCCTCTCGGCCACACGCCCAATCTCGATCAACTACGCCTTCCGCTACACGCTCATCCCTGAGCAGACGGGCATCGTGCTGAACACCCCTTTCTCGATGATCCGCACCATCGGCCAAAGCACCATCCCGACGCCCCACTATTTCGCCACCGGGGAGGAGCTGGCCGCCGTCTATTCGCCGCTGCACACCCCGTCGGCCACGGCCGTGCCCACCGGGAAAAACATCGTGATACTGATCGTGGAGAGCTTCGCCCAGGAATTCATCGGCGCTCTCAACAGCGACCTCGACGGTGGCACCTACAAAGGCTACACGCCCTACATGGATGCCATGCTCGACAGCTGCATGTATTTCGACCAGATGATCGCCAACCGCCTCGAACCCGAGATATACAGTTTCAGAATTCTTGATGCCATGATACGCGAAGCAAAACGCGAAGGAGTTACCCACTACCCTATTCACGTCAAAATAGACTCAGGAATGCACCGCCTCGGATTCCTTCCCGGAGAAATTGATGAGCTTATATCACGACTAAAAGCACAAAACGCGGTTGTACCACGGTCTGTGTTCTCGCACTTCGTTGGAAGCGACGGTGAGATGTTCAATGATTTCACGAAAAAACAGTTTGACGTTTACAACGAAGCAAGTCTGAAACTGCAAAAATCCTTCCCCGACAAGATTCTCAGGCATATATGCAATACTGCAGGCATTGAACGTTTTCCCGAATACCATCTCGACATGGTAAGACTTGGTCTCGGACTATACGGAATAGACCCGTTCACAAACAAAACCATACACAACGTGGCAACTCTCAGAACTACCATTCTGCAAATACATGATGTTAAGAAAGAAGACACTGTTGGCTATTCGCGCAAAGGACAACT
>OHEJ01000232.1_pt1 | contig 24798 bp, 24 predicted proteins | sample 1567261 | NCBI WGS metagenome assembly OHEJ01 (sample SAMEA3879550, study PRJEB24766) | human gut metagenome | biome: human-associated habitat; feature: feces | place: USA | collected 1985/1987 | reverse complement strand
AATAGCGTGGGCAGTAGGTCCAGACGCAGCATATTGGCGCCATCGGAGAGGGCTTTGGCCGGTTGCGGGTGTGTCTCGATAAATATGCCGTTGGCGCCTACGGCTATGGCCGCGCGGCCGAGGGTCTCAATCAGTTCGGGATGCCCGCCGGTGACTCCGTTGTTGGTATTGGGCTGTTGCAGCGAGTGTGTAATGTCCATAATGACCGGGCATCCGCATTGCTGCTGCATCACGGGTATGCCGCGCATATCGACCACGAGGTCGCCGTATCCAAGCATTGTACCGCGGTCGGTGACGGCTACGGCATCGTTGCCGCTTTGTCGGACTTTTTCGACGGCGAAATGCATCGATTCGGGTGCCAGAAATTGCCCTTTCTTGATGTTGACCATCTTGCCGGTGTGTGCGGCGGCCACCAGCAGGTCGGTCTGGCGGCATAGGAACGCCGGAATTTGCAGAATATCCACGTATTCGGCGGCCATGGCGGCTTCGGCGGGCAGGTGAATGTCCGTGACCACGGGAATGCCGAAGGTGTCGCGCACTTTTGCGAGTATGCGCAGAGCTTTTTCGTCACCTATGCCTTGGAACGAGTCTATGCGGCTGCGGTTGGCCTTGCGATAGCTGCCTTTGAAAACGTAGGGTATACCCAGCTCGGAGGTTGTACTCAGTATCTTTTCGGCAATGTCGAGTGCCATTTTTTCGCCCTCGATGACGCAAGGGCCGGCCAGAAGGAAGAATGTTGTGCCTTTGGCTACTGTCGGGGTCAGATATTGCAGTAATTCGTTGGCGTTCATTAGTGAATTTGGTTGATGATATGGAAGGTGTCGCAGGCGACGAGTGCGGCTGTCTCGGTGCGCAGGCGGTTGTCGCCCATGGTGACAGCTCTGCATCCGGCGTCGAGGCATTGTTTTACTTCTTGTGGGGAGAAATCCCCTTCGGGGCCTATGAGCAGCAGCGTGCTAAGGCGCGGTTGCAATGCCTTTGAAAGGAGCGTCCGCTCGGTGTGAGCATCGCAATACCCTATAAAGCGTTGCTGTGCCGTGGTTTGCCGTAGCAGTTGGGGTAGCGGGGTCATTTCGGCGATGTTCGGCATGATAGCCTTAAGCGACTGTTTCATAGCCGAAACGGCAATTTTGCGGAGGCGTTCTACCTTGATTTCGCGACGTTCCGACCGAGCGCATAGCACCGGGACGATGTTGTCTACTCCGATTTCCACCAGTTTTTCGACCAGCCATTCGGTGCGGTCTATATGTTTGGCCGGTGCGACGGCTACGGTGATGTCCGCAGGCCATACGCGTTCGATGGTAACGGCGTCATCGATTGCTACGACTGCGCGGCGTGCGTCGCCTGCTACGAGGGTGCATGTGTAGCGTGTGCCGCGACCGTCCACGACATATAATGTGTCGCCCGTGTGCATACGCAGCACGCGTACGGCGTGTGCGCTGTCTTCGGGCGGCAGCGTCAATGTTTGCTGTATGTCGGGCGCGTAGAACTGGATCATTCCCGTATGTGTCGTTGGCCGTTAAAGCGCGATGTCCGAGACATTCGGACACCGCACCTTATTGGCTGTTAGATATTGTTGACTGTTTTTTCTTCGACTTTCTTGGGTGCTTTGAAGCAGAAGTAGAACATGATAAATACGGCTAAGGCGTATGCGGCAAAGATGAACCACGAGTGATGCCATCCGTCAATCATGGCTTGTGTTCCTACTTCTTGTGTCATAACGTATTTATTGACTACAAATTCGCCGGCTATAAATGTGCCCAGCGAAGCGCCGATACCGTTGGTCATAATCATGAAAAGACCTTGAGCGGATGAGCGCAGCTTGGGGTCGGTCTGTTGGTCGACGTAAATACCGCCGGAGACGTTGAAGAAGTCGAAGGCAACGCCGTAGACGATGCAGGACAGCACAAGGAAGATGACGCCGGGGAAGTTGGTGTCGCCGATGCCGAAGAAACCGAAGCGTAGTACCCAGGCAAACATTGCAATCAGCATTACGCCTTTGATGCCGAAGCGCTTAAGGCAGAAGGCTATCATCAGAATGCACAGGGCTTCGGAGCATTGCGAAATCGAAATCAGGAATGTCGGGTTGTGTGCAAACCATCCGTTGAGCAGTCCTTCGCTGTATTCGGTCACTTTGCTGAAGCTTTCGATGAAGGTGGTGCCATAGCTGTTGGTGATTTGCAGCGATACGCCCAGTAGCATCGAGAATATGAAGAATATGGCCATGCGGCGTGTCTTGAATAGGGCGAAGGCACGCAGGCCGAGGGCATCGGCAAGTCCGCCACTGGCGCTCTTGTTGACCGGACATTTGGGCATGGTCAACGCGTACAGAGCCATGATGATGCCGAAAGCGCCGGTGGCAAAGAATTGGGTGTAGCTTTTTTGCAGTGTGATACCGTCTATTTCCACAAAATTTACCATCAGTTCGGCCACGATGAAGCCTACAGTTCCGAATACTCGTATGGGAGGGAAGTTCTTGACCGTGTCCAGGCCTCCTCTTTCGAGGGCATTGAAGGCTACCGAGTTGTTAAGTCCTATTGTGGGCATATAGAAAGCCACAGAGATGGTATACAGCGTGAATATTGTGCCGAAGTCCACATAGCCGACCAGCTGTTCGTGGGTCATTTCGATCCATCCTTCAGGCAGTACCGACATGGCATAGTATCCGGCGGCAAACATAAATATGGCGGCTATGAAGTGGCATAGAGCCAAGGTTTTTTGTGCCGGTAGCCAACGGTCGGCAACGATGCCCATCACGGCGGGCATAAACAGAGACACAAGTCCCTGAACCATATAAAAGAGAAATATTTCCTGGCCTAAGCCTACGTGATACAGGAACATGCCCATGGATACGAGGTACGTTCCCCATATTGCAAACTCGAAGAAGCTTAGAGTCGCAAGTTTGGCTTTTAAAGTGGAGCTTTTCATTGAAGCGTGTGTGATTTTTGGTTGATTGGTTTATTGTATGGTTTTTTTAGGTTTGTCGTTTATTTGTCCTTTCGGCGTTGGCGAAGTATGGAATTGATGCGAGCGGCTTCCTCGTACTCTTCGTCGCGAGTCAGCTGTTCGAGCAACGCCTCGAGCTGTTCATCGGACATTTCGTCCGGGTCTTGTGATTCTGTTTTTGATGCTTGGCGAGTCCTGTCTTCCGGACCTTTATTGAGGTCTTCGGTGATACATTCCTCCAAGGACAGACCGGCACGTTCCAAGATTTCGGGGGTGGTGTATATTGGAGCTCCGACGCGCACGGCTATGGCTACGGCATCTGAGGTGCGAGCGTCCAGTACGGCTTCCTTGCCTTCGCGGTCGCGAAAGGTTATTTCCGAGGAGAAAATTCCATCTTCGAAGCGGTAGATGAACACCTCTTCGAGCTGTATGCCAAAGGCTTGGCCGAGAGAGCAGAATAGGTCGTGAGTCATGGGGCGCGGCGGAATTACGCCTTGCATCTTGATGCCTATGGCCTGTGCTTCGCTGGCCCCTATGAGTATGGGTATGCGTTTTTCGCCCTCTTCGTCGGCAAGGAGCAGTGCGAAGGCTCCGCTGCGTACGGGGTTGTAGCTTATGCCCATTATTCTGAGTCTTATTCTGTTGTCCATGGTTTTACTTTGTGTCAATGTTGTCGGTGATGACGCTTGCGCCGGTGATTATGCCCGAGCCGAAGCAGCGGTGGCGTTCCTTGTCGTAGATTACGCAGAACTGGCCGGGTGCTATGCCTTGGACTTGGTGCGCGGCACGTACCACGTAGTCGCCGTTGGGGGCCAATGTCATTGTTGCATCCGTAAATTCAGGCGTGTGTCTGTTTTTGAAGGTTATGTCAACGCCTTTTGCCAGGTCTTCGGGAGTCCATGGGCATCCGGAGATGTAGTGCATCTCGGTGAGTGGCAGCGTATCGCCGTATTGTTTGGCGGTGTCGTATCCTCCGGAGACGTACACGACGTTGTCGTGGGCGTTTTTGCGTACGACATACCATGGGCCTCCGCTTAGTCCCAGGCCCTTGCGTTGTCCTATGGTGTGGAACCAAAATCCGCGATGCTCGCCCAGCTTGCGTCCGGTTTCGATTTCGACGATAGGTCCGGGGCGCTCGCCGAGGTGCCGGCGTATGAAGTCGTTGTAATTTATTTTGCCAAGGAAGCATATGCCTTGCGAGTCCTTGCGCATGGCGTTGGGCATGTGTACTTCGGCGGCTATGCGGCGTACTTCCTCTTTGGGTAGGTCGCCTATGGGGAACATCAGGTGGTTCAGTTGTTCGTAACTTATGCGTGCCAGGAAGTCGGTTTGATCCTTGACCGGGTCGATGGCTGTGCCCAGCCATTTGTGACCATCGGAATCGGTGATGACGGTTGCGTAATGGCCGGTTGCGGTCATGTCGTAGAGGTGTCCCCAGCGTTGCTCGAAATATCCGAACTTTATCATCTTGTTGCACATCATGTCGGGATTTGGCGTCAGCCCTTGGCGCACTGTGCGCAGGGCGTATTCCATGACGTTGTCCCAATATTCTTGGTGCAGCGATACTATATCGAAGGGCAATCCGAAGCGGCGTGCTATGAGCGTGCACATCTCTATGTCCTCGTCAGCCGAGCAGTCGCCCTCGCCGTTGTCCAGACCTATGCGTATGTAGAACAAGTGCAGGTCGTGCCCTTGTTCGAGCAGGCGGTAGACGGCTACGGCGCTATCGACGCCTCCGGAAATCAGTACGGCTATCTTCATGTGTGTGCCGGGTCTTGCGTGCGAGGGTTATTCGGATTTATTTTGCTCTTCATCGGTATTGCCGGCGGGTTTGTCGCTGTCTGCGGCCTGTGCGCTGTTGACGATGCTGCGTACAAGCGCTTGAAAGGCCTTGAGTACATTGTCGGGCTTGACGTCTTTGGCTTGCACCACATGTTGCTTGTCTATGTAGTATAGCATGGGCATGGTGGGCATGGCGAAATAGGTGTCTGCATCGGCGTAACTGCCTTTGACCCACGTATCGGGCATATCCAAGGCCTCGGCACGCCATTGGTCGCTGTCCTCACCGGGATATATTGCCACAATTTTCAGTATGCCTTTTTCGCACAGCCAGTTGATGGCGTAATCGGCACTGAAGCGAGCCTTGGCCAGTCGGCAGTCGGCACAGTCCGGGTCGAAGAACATCAGCAGGATGTGCGGCGCGTCCACTTCGCCGAAGTGTCCGATGGAGCCGTCAGGACGTACAAACTCGAAGTCGGGCACGGTGCAACCGACGCTGCTTGACGTCAGTGTTGTGTACTGGGCTTCGAAGCGTGCGCGTTCGGCACCCTTGACTTTTTTGCAGTCCACTACGGCCTTCACGAAAGGCAGGTAGAGCTCATCACTTTGGTATTCGGCGCTGTCAGCATAAGTCCAGCGCTCGGCTATGCGTGCCAATTCGGGCAACTGCTTGGGTGCCGATTTCTCCACGCCTGTAAGCAGCCGATTGATGGCGATGTGTACCGTGTCGGCAGTTGCCAGCGGTGTCAGTGCAAAAAATTGCCCCATGGTGTAGTCCAGGCGCTCCTTGGATGAGAATATACTCTTGAAATTGCAGTTTTTCCAAAAATTGTCAAGTATATAGTTGGCGCGTTGGTCCATACGGACAATTTCGCTTGGCGGCACGGGCATCTCGACGAGTAGCTGCGGCTCGGCGGCATAAGACGCCGGCACAGCGATTGTGGCGATGACGGCTATGGTTGCCATGCGACGCATACTTTGTGCATATTTGTATATGTTCATGACGTGTGTCTAATTCTGTCGTTTGGTTACAATTTACAAATTTACATACTTTTGTCGAGATGCGGAACTCTTGGCGGAGGAAAAATTCCGTAACAAAGTGCGATTTGGCCAAATATGAACATGTCTTCTATAGCGTGTTCGATATAATCGTCGTAAAACGTGCATGAAGACACGGCCATGTCATTCGTCCTGATAAATCGATAGCTTTTGCATTGGATGCAACGTAGTTTTTCGGACCGTCGTTGGCGGCCGCAATAGGCGTGTTATGCGATGGTGTGTATCCGGAAGAGAGGAAAATCACTTGATGCCGCGAGCATCAAGGGCGGTGCGGTATCGAGCGCCGTTGGCCTTGTGTACGGCGTAATCGGCGGTGAAATTGTGGTATCCGCTGAAGTCCTCGCGTGCACACATATATATGTAGTTGTGTTCCGGTGCATACAGGACTGCATCGATGGTGGCACGTTCCGGCATACGTATAGGACCCGGCGGAAGGCCTTTTTTGAGATAAGTGTTGTAGGGAGATGGTGTGCGGAGCATCGGTCCGGTGATGCGGCGTAGGGTGGGGTCGCCCATGGCGAATTTGACGGTAGGGTCGGCTTGCAGCGGCATATCTATTGCCAGGCGGTTGAGATATAGGCGTGCTACCTTGGGCCTTTCGTCGCCTTTGGCGGTTTCTTCCTCAACTATGGACGCCAGGGTGGTTACTTGTGTGGGCGTGAGGTTCAGGGCCTTAGCCTGCCGGCATCGTTCCGAGGTCCAAAAGGCATCGCGCACTGTGGTTAGACGCTTGATGAGCTTGGCCGGACTGTCGGTCCAAAATGCCTCGTAGGTATCAGGTACAAATGCGGCGATGTATTGCTCGGGCGTGTCGTAGCCCATGGCCGGAAGCACTTCGGCGCATCCATTGACGAAAGCTAAGGAGTCCCAAGTCATTTTGGCACTGATGCGCGAAGCTAAGTCGCCGAGCGTCCGTATATTGTTGAATGTTAGTCTTATGGGCGTCTGAGCGCCAAAGCGCAAGCGGTTGACTACCGACCACGCGCGGTCTCCTTCGGTGATGACGTACGAGCCGGCGGCGACTTCCGGGTTTCCGTTACGCCATCTCCAAATCCGTGCTACAGTGGCACCGTAGCTGCCGAGGCTGTCAGTAAGTATTTTGGAGACGGCTTCCGAGTCGGCACCTCGCGGTATGTATATGCGCACAGGTTGTGCGCCATCGTAGGTGCGTGCTACGGTGACCCATGCCCATGCGCCGACGAGGACGATAAGCGCAGTTATGGCTGCGGCAGTATATAGTAGAACCTTGCGGCGGCGCGTGCCTTTTGCCGTCTTGCCATTCAAAAACACCTTTTTGTGTGGTGCATCGTTTGTCGTTGCGCTTTGACCGGTCTTTTCCATACGACAAAGTTAATACTTATCGGCTTAACAACTTAGCAAAAAAACGCTAAAAGTTGGATACATGTCTCGTGCATATGGCGGTGGCGGATTATTTTCTGCTTGTGCCGTTTGTTGTGACAAATTGCCCTTATGAGTATTGATAATAAGTGGGGTAGGGCTTTGGAATGTAAGCTGACGGGAGAATTGTGAATGATTGGGGGGGGTTAAAGTTAGTTAAATCATTTGGCTGTCTCGTGAGAAGTGTATACCTTTGCACCACTGAAACATCGCGGAGTAGAGCAGTGGTAGCTCATCGGGCTCATAACCCGAAGGTCGTAGGTTCGAGTCCTGCCTCCGCCACCAAACATCGAGAGGTTCATCATATGATGGGTCTCTCGTTTTTTTTGTGCGTTTTTTTGTGCCAATGGCTGTGCATCACAAAAAATATAACTATATTTGCCCCGTGCAAGCACTCCGTTGCTACATACAACCGGGTCAACTGTGCAGTGCACGTATACAATGCGAAAGATAAACCTATAATAATACAAACACTATGAGTATGAAGAAGCACAACTTCTATGCCGGTCCTTCGATTCTGAGCCAGTACACAATCAAAAACACCGCCGACGCGATAATCAATTTCGCTGACACGGGGCTGTCGATACTTGAGGTGTCGCACCGCAGCAAAGAGTTTCAGGCAGTGATAGATGAGGCCATGGCTCTTGTGAAGGAACTACTTGAAGTGCCGGAAGGCTACTCGGTGCTGTTCCTTGGCGGAGGCGCCAGCATGCAGTTCTGCATGGTGCCCTACAATCTTCTTAAGAATAAAGCCGCATATCTCGAAACCGGCACATGGGCTTCGAACGCGATCAAGGAAGCACGCCTCTTCGGCGAAGTCGACGTGGTGGCATCGTCGAAGGATGCCAACTACACCTTTATCCCCAAAGGTTATGAAGTGCCCGATGATGTCGATTACTTCCACTTCACATCCAACAACACCATCTACGGCACCGAGATGCGCTTCGATCCCGATGTGAAAGTGCCTCTGGTGGCCGATATGTCGAGCGATATCTTCTCGCGTCCGGTCGATGTTGCGAAATACGATCTCATCTATGCCGGCGCCCAGAAAAACCTCGCTCCCGCAGGCGTGACCATCGTAATAGTGAAAGAAGATGCCCTCGGCCATGTGGACCGTGCCATACCGACGATGCTCGACTACCGCACCCACGTGAAGAAAGGCTCGATGTTCAACACTCCTCCCGTGCTTCCGATCTTCTCCGCTCTTCAGACGCTTCGCTATTACAAACAGCTCGGCGGCGTGAAAGAGCTTGAAAAGCTTGACCTTGCGAAGGCATCCCGTCTGTATGAAGCCATCGACGCCAGCCGCATGTTTGAGGGCACAGTCACCGATCCGGCCGACCGTTCGATCATGAACGTCTGCTTCGTGATGACACCCGAATACAAAGAGCTCGAAAAAGAGTTCATCGACTTCTGCTCGACCAAGGGCATCGTCGGAATCAAAGGCCACCGCTCGGTGGGCGGTTTCCGCGCATCGCTCTACAACGCGCTCCCGATGGAAAGCGTGGAAGTGCTCGTGGCTGCAATGAAAGAATTCGAGAGCAAACATTAATTGAAGGAGGATCATCAAGATGAAAATACTTGTAGCAACCGAAAAGCCTTTTGCCAAGGCAGCCGTCGACGGAATCCGCGAGATAGTCGAAGGCGCAGGATATGAAATGGCCCTTCTCGAGAAATACACGTCGCGCCAGCAGCTTCTCGACGCTGTTGCAACAGCCGACGGCCTTATCATCCGCAGCGATGTGATCGATGCCGAAGTGCTGGATGCAGCACCGCAGCTCAAAGTGGTGGTGCGCGCCGGCGCCGGTTACGACAACGTCGATCTGGCGGCAGCCACATCCCACGGCGTGTGCGTTGAAAACACTCCCGGACAGAACTCCAATGCCGTTGCCGAACTCGTCTTCGGCATGACGGTGATGGCAGTGCGCAATATGTATGACGGAACGTCGGGGAGCGAGCTGAAAGGCAAGAAGCTCGGCATCCATGCCTTCGGTCAGGTGGGCCGCAATGTGGCCCGTATAGCCAAAGGCTTCGGCATGGAGGTCTCGGCTCTCGATCCCTATTGTCCCGATGAGGTGATGGTCGAAGCCGGCGTTACGCCTGTCAAATCCATTGAAGATCTCTACAGCGACAACAAATTCGTGTCGCTCCACATCCCTGCCACCGCTGAAACGCGCGGCTCGGTGGGTTACGACCTCATAACCCGCATGCCCCAAAATGGCGTGCTGATAAACACCGCCCGCAAGGAAGTGATTGACGAAGCCGGCCTCGCCCGCGCCCTCGAAGAGCGCACCGACCTCAAATATGTGGCCGACGTGAAGCCCGACAATGCCGCCGAGCTGAAAGAGCGTTTTGCCGGCCGCGTGTTCTTCACTCCCAAGAAGATGGGCGCGCAGACGGCCGAAGCCAACATCAACGCCGGCCTCGCCGCAGCACGCCAGGCCGTGGCTTATCTCCGCGACGGCGTTGACAAATTCCGCGTCAACAAGTGAACTGACCAAGTCTTGCCAAGATGAGCGTCAGGCAACATACCGATTACGTTTTTGAAATGCCCATGCGAGTCCGCGACTATGAAGTAGACTCGCAAGGCATTGTCAACAACGCCGTCTATCTGCACTATCTCGAGCATACGCGCCACGAATTCTGCCGCAGTGCCGGGACCTCGTTCCGGACCATGCAGGCGCAGGGCATCGATCCGGTGCTCCGGAGCGTGAACATCGAGTATCTTCATCCGCTCGGACTCGGACAGGAAATGGTGAGCAAGCTGGCGCTGCGGCGCGAGGGAGCCCGCTTCGTGTTCGTACAGGATATCTTCACTCTCCCCGACGAACTGCCTGTGGTGCGCTCCGAAGTGACAGTGGTGTGCCTCGAAGGGGGCAGGCTGACACGCGGCGAAGTGCTTGCCGAGGCGTTTGCCGAATATCTCTGATATGCAGGCATCGCAGCGGCAGCAGGAACGGCCGTTGGATGTCCCGACCTTAACAATTGACCATGAGCAACCCGTCAGATCTTATCAGCCGAATAGCATTCGCTTCGCTCCGCGGCATTAACCGCGTGCTGGCCGAAGAACTGCTGTCGCGCACCGGCGACGAGCGCACATTCTTCGATATGTCGGAGCGTCAGCTGGCCACCGTGATGGGTTTCAGAAGCCAGCTTTTCGACGACAGCTACCGACGGAGTCTGCTTGAAAAGGCCAAAGTGGAGAGCGATTTCGTGGAGAAATCGGGTGTGAAGACACTCTACTTCACCGACCCCGGCTATCCGGTGCGCCTTAACGACGCCGAGGATGCTCCGCTGATGCTGTATGCCCTCGGCAAATATGACTTTAATGTCGGCCGGACGGTGGGCATAGTTGGAACGCGGCATGCGACGCCTTACGGCATCGACTTCGTGAACCGGCTCGTGGCGGATCTCGCATCTGAGATGGCCGAGCCCGTGACTGTTGTGAGCGGACTGGCGTTCGGCATTGACGCGGCCGCCCATACGGCATCGCTCAAAGCGCAGATCCCGACTGTCGGCGTTCTGGCTCATGGCCTGAACATGATATATCCGGCGCAGCATCGCTCGCTGGCGGCCGACATGGTGCGCCGTGGCGGAGCGCTGATCACCGAATACGGCAGCGGATCGCCAATACATAAAGGCAATTTCGTGGCCAGAAATCGCATCGTGGCAGCGCTGTGCGACTGTCTGATAGTGGCCGAATCGGCAGAAAAAGGTGGCGCGCTGATCACCGCCCGCCTCGCATCGGGCTACAGTCGCGACGTGTTCGCCCTCCCGGGCCGCACCTCCGACATCTACAGCGTGGGCTGCAACAAGCTTATAAAAAACAATGTGGCAGCACTCGTGACCGAAGCCGCCGATGTGATAAAAGCCATGAACTGGCCTGTAAGAGAGAAAGAAAGCACTCAGCGTGAGCTTTTTGTGGAACTTTCGTCCGAAGAACAGGCTGTGATGGATTATCTGACCATGCACGGCGAGGGACAGCTCAATCAGCTTGCCATAGCGCTGAATGTCAATGCCGGGCGCATGATGTCGCTGCTCATCGACATGGAGTTCAAAGGACTCGTGCTGACCTATCCCGGCGGAAAATATCGTCCGGCCTGACCTAACGGCCGCCTTTCTTTGTTTAAATGATATACTAAAATTCAAGAATATGGAAAAGAAAAAGATAGCTCCCTCTGAACTGATCATCAACTCCGACGGATCGGTGTTTCACCTTCACCTTCTGCCCGAACAGCTCACCGACCGTATAATCCTGGTCGGCGATCCGGGTCGTGTCAATATGGTCGCCTCGTTTTTCGACAGCCAGACCTTCGAGGTGTCGTCGCGCGAGTTCCACACCATAGGCGGCACCTATCAGGGCAAGCCGATCATGTGCCTGAGCCACGGCATCGGTCCCGACAATATCGACATCGTGATCAACGAGCTTGACGCCCTGGCCAATATCGATTTCGCCACACGCGAAGTGCGCCCCGAGCACCGCACGCTCCACATGGTGCGCATAGGCACGTCGGGCGCCCTCCAGCCAGAGCTTAAACTCGGTACCCCGGTCATTGCCGAGAAAGCCATCGGATTTGACGGCGTGCTCAACTATTACGCCGGGCGCAATTCGGTTGCCGATCTCGGATTCGAGCATGCCTTCTGCGACGCCGTGGGCTGGAATCCGCTGTGGGCCAAGCCCTACGTGGTGGATGCCGATGAGCATCTGGTGAACCTGATAGGGCGCGACGACATGGTGCGCGGCAACACCATCTCGGCCGTTGGCTTCTACGGGCCGCAGGGCCGCGAGCTGCGTCTGCCGCTTGCCAACCCCGACCTCAACCGCCGCATCGAGGAATTCCGCTACGGAGACCGCAAAGTGACCAACTATGAGATGGAATCGGCTCCGCTGCAGGGACTTTCGCGACTCATGGGCCATAAAGCCATGACCGTGTGCTCGATCATTGCCAACCGCATGCGTCAGGACGCCACGCCCAACTATAAGACGGCCATCCACGATCTTATCGGCACCGTGCTCGACCGTATCTGATCATGACGGCCGCGCCACACCGCATAAAAATATATGCCGCGCCGCTGCAGGGCTACACCGAAGCTCCGTGGCGGCGCGCACATGCCATGACGTTTGGCGGCGTCGACACGTATTTCACGCCGTTTCTGCGGGCGGAGGCCGGCGCTGTCCGCCGGCGCGATCTGCGTGACGCCTTTCCGGCGGCGGGCGATGCGCCGGATGTGGTGCCGCAGGCCATATTCGCCGATGCCGAGGAGCTGCGCGCTATTGCCGATGCGGTGAGCGAGCGGGGATGCCACCGGCTCGACCTCAATATGGGGTGCCCCTTTCCGCCTCAGTGCCGGCGGGGGAGGGGAGCCGGCATGGTTGCACGACATGAGGCGTTGCGAGCCGTGGCCCGGTTTGTGGAAGAACGCCGTGACCTGTCGTTTTCCGTGAAGATGCGCCTCGGCCTCGAGGATGCCCGGGAGTGGCGCGAGGCTATCGACCTGCTGAACGCCATGCCGCTGCATCACATCACCGTGCATCCGCGCATAGCCCGGCAGCAATATGCGGGCGAACTGCACCTCGACGAATTCGGCGAACTACTTGAGCAGAGTCGCCATCCGGTGGTGTTCAACGGCGACCTTACGACCGCCTGTCAGATCGACGGCATCATATCGCACTTCCCCGGTCTTTATGGAGTGATGATGGGGCGTGGCCTTCTCGCGCGGCCCTCGCTAGCAGCGGAATGGCGCACAGGTACGGCCGCCGACGACGCGACGCTCAGGCGCGGCGTGACCCGCATGCACGACATTGTGGCGGACTACTACCGGATGACCCTCTGCGGCGACAGCCAGACGCTGTCGAAACTCAAGCCATTCTGGGATTATCTCGAAGCTGTCACGGGTCGCAAGGCATGGAAAAAGATAAGAAAAGCGACGACGCCGGCGCAATACGACTCGGCAGTGGCCGAAGCGATGCGGGATTCCACCGACTGAGAAAGCGGCATAATCCCACGCCGCGAGGCGATTTTTCGACCGGACGTAAAGTTTTGCCCATCTTTAACTTGCAAACATCGTGCGGAATGCCTACTTTTGCATAAATTAACCGTCACACATCACACCAATCATGCCAGACACACTTCCCATAGGCACGCTTCTGCGCAACGGCACATACCGCATAGTGCGCTTTATAGCCAGCGGCGGCTTCGGTTGCACCTACGAAGCCATGCACACCGTGTTTGAAGAGCGCGTAGCCATTAAAGAGTTCTATGTAAAGGATTTCTGCAACCGTGACGCCACGACAAGCCATATCTCGGTGGGCACCCTCAGTAAGAAGCCGCTTGTGGAAAAGCTTCACCGCAAATTCATCGAAGAAGCCAAGTCGCAGCGCAGCATGAAGCATCCTGGCATTGTGAGGGTTACCGACGTGTTCGATGAAAACGGCACGGCATATTATGTGATGGATTATATTGACGGAGCTTCGCTGACGGATATCCTCAAGCAGAAGGGTAAACTCAGTGAGAAAGAGGCGCTTGACTACATCCGTCAGGCCGCCGAAGCGCTGTCGTATGTGCATGCATCGCAGCGCCTGCATCTCGACATCAAGCCGAGCAACATCATGGTTGACAAGTCGGGACGTGCGATCCTGATCGATTTCGGCACGTCGAAACAATATGACGAGGTCGGCGGCGAGAACACATCGACACTTCTCGGCCACACGCCGGGCTATGCCTCACCTGAGCAGATGGCGTGCAGCGTCACCAAGTTTATGCCGGCAACCGACGTGTATTCGCTTGGCGCCACGCTATATAAACTATTGTCGGGCATCACTCCGCCCGAGTGCATGATGAGGGTGTCGGGCGAGCCGGTGAAACCGCTTCCCGACACGGTGAGCATCGCCACGCGCCGCGCCATCGAAGCCGCCATGCGGCTCGACCGTCTGCAGCGTCCGCAGAGCATGAAGAGTTTCCTGAATATGCTCGATGCCGGAGCCGAAGCGGCCGGCGGAGGCGGGTCGGATAATAATAATGACGACGCAACGGTGGCTCTTGACGATGAAAAGGATGAGAAACCGGAGGGAATCCTGCCCGAAAAGCCTGAGACAGAGGTCCGCAAATCATGGAAAGATCACCGCTGGGGTCTTGGACTGCTGATACTTGCCGTGTCGGTGGCGATAGGCGTCGGCGCATATATGATATTCGGAATGTCGGGCAGCGGTGACAGCAGTGGCGATGCGGCGGTGGAAGACTCGGTAACTCAGGAGGATACGGTCGATGTGACACAGCCGGCCGACGAGGCGGAAGCGCTGCCGTATGGCGTTGTCGATCCGGGTCTTTCAGTGTGCTGGTCAGATAAAAACGTGAGCAGCAACGGACAGACGCTCTTCACTTACGACGAAGCTCAAAAAATCATTGCTGAGCGCTATCCCGACTACCGTCTGCCGAAACCGGATGAGTTTATGAAACTTGAAACGGTGTTGAAATCAGGACCTTTAAAAGGGAGCAAAAACTGGCGCTGGGATACCGGACGCAACATGATGCAGTTTCGCTATGACAACGGTGCGGAGCTGGTCCTTCCTGCCGACGGACTGATTGAAGCTTCCGGTGAGCGAAACGGCGTCAAGGACTACGGGCTCTACCTCACCGCCGATCCCGAAAGAATATACACCTTTGACAAGACGGGCGCAGAGCTCGACTCGTTGAGAAGCGGTGAGAAATACAGTTTGCGCCTCGTTTGGAAAGGCAACAAATAATATATAATGTAAGGCTATGAAAACCAGATTACTTATATTAGCTTTAGTTACAGCACTTTTATCGTCGGTTGACGCTTATGCCAAGCGCCCGGCGAGCAATGACGGCAGCAGCCCGATAGGGCACGGCAAGCCGGCTCCATCGGTATCCGATAAGGGGAAACGACCGTCGACCGTGGGTCGCGGATCGAAGAAGGGAGCGCCGAAACAGCAAGGACGTGGGTCGCAAAGCAGCTCGCTGAAAAACAAGCTGACTCCCTATGGCGATGTGATTGACCTTGGCCTGGCCGTGGAGTACGAGGATGAGGTCTACGTGCTGCCCTACAGTTTCTGGAGCACACTCTCCACGTCGGAGCGTGGGAGCCTGGAACCGATAGGCGTGATTATGACCGGAGAAGATTTTTTCATAGCGATATGTCTTGAAGATGACGCAGCCGGTCAGGTCGACTGGGCAACCGCGATCGAATCGGAATATCTGCCTGATAAAGAGGCCGGCGAGCTGATGGCCATGCGTGTCGACGAGATCAACAGGGCGCTGAGTAATTTCGGCGGAACGGCTCTGTCTCCGTTCTACTGGACCAAAACGCCTAAGGATGACGATACGGCCTGGCAGATTGATGTGGACGGCGGATTTGTCTACGGCTACCGCAAGGATCTGAAATCGGCTGTGCGCGCGGTGTTTAAATCCAATTGACCGCACGGGCGTGCATGAAGTGCGCTCAAGATATAAGCAGTGCCGGGGCTTCCGAAAGCTCCGGCACTGCTTTTGATAAGGGAGAGGAAGGCGCAAGCCGCAGGCTTGCACCGCAGTGCCGGGCTGGCGGCGAGGGGAGGCGGCCTTGGCATGAGGCATGGACGGCCGGCGGCATGAGGCGAGGAGGGTAAGAAAGAGGCGATGGATTATTTGAGGGAGAGGGGCGGAAAAAGTGGAAGAAAAAGTGGTGGGATGGTTTGGTTAATAGGTGGAAAATCACTATCTTTGCAGTCCGATTATATCCAAAAACAATCGACGATGCGACCCGAGGCAGAGCCTTTGGCCGGGCTTGGCTGCGGTGAACGTCGCAATTAATTAACTTATTTACAATTAATTAAAAGTGGATACTTTAAGCTACAAAACATTAACCCCCAACGCGCAGAGCGTTGAAAAGGAGTGGCTTCTGATCGATGCCACCGACCAGCATCTTGGCCGTCTGTGCTCGAAGGTTGCGAAAATCCTTCGCGGCAAGCACAAACCGACCTATTCGCCGAACATTGAATGCGGCGACAATGTGATCATCATCAATGCCGAAAAGGTGATCCTGACCGGCAAGAAGATGACCGATCGTGAATATCTGACATTCTCGGGTTATCCCGGCGGCCAGCGTTCACTCTCGCCCGAAGTGCTGATGCAAAAATCCTACAACAAGCACATCAAACCGGGTATGCACCCTCTCTACATCAAGGTGATGAAAGGCATGCTCCCCAAGAACCGTCTTGGCCGTCGCCTGATCGAGAACATGCACGTGTACAATGGTCCCAACCATCCTCACGAAGCTCAGAATCCCGTAGTATTTGACATCAACAAAATGAAATAAGAGCAGGAAGTATGGAAACAGTTAATGCAGTAGGCCGCCGTAAGGCCGCCGTGGCACGCGTAATCGTTAAAGAAGGCAACGGTGCCATCGTTATCAACAAACGCCCCTTGGAAGTTTACTTCCCCTCTTCAATTCTCCAGTATATCGTAAAGCAGCCTCTGTCGAAACTCGACGTTGCTGAAAAATATGATATCCACGTGAATCTCGACGGCGGCGGCTACAAAGGACAGGCCGAAGCACTCCGTCTGGCTATCGCCCGCGCCCTCGTGAAGATCAACCCCGAAGACAAGAGCGCTCTTCGCGCCGAAGGCTTCATGACCCGCGACCCGCGCGCTGTGGAACGCAAGAAACCCGGTCAGCCCAAAGCCCGCAAACGCTTCCAGTTCTCGAAACGTTAATCTGCCCGCGGCTGCATGATGCCGCATAAAACCGGAGAAAGGCCGCGCCGCGACATGCACGGTACTCTCCACGGGATCCTACCGCGATCTCAAGAGTTTAGTATCTAAATCCTGTGGATGGACACGTTCCCTACCGCAGAATTGTAAAAAAATCAGAACGTAAACAACACTATTACTCACATGTCAACACCCACATTTGACCAATTATTAGAAGCAGGTTGCCATTTCGGTCACCTCAAAAGAAAATGGAATCCTGCTATGGCTCCCTATATATTCATGGAGCGTAACGGTATCCACATCATCGACCTTGTAAAGACCGCAGCCAAGATCGAAGAAGCTGCTGCAGCACTCAAGAGCATAGCCAAATCCGGCAAGAAAGTGCTGTTCGTAGCCACAAAAAAACAGGCCAAACAAGTAGTGGCCGATAAAGCCACCGCAATAGGCATGCCCTACGTCATCGAACGCTGGCCCGGCGGCATGCTCACCAACTTCCCCACCATCCGCAAAGCCGTCAAGAAAATGACCGCCATCGACAAAATGGCATCCGACGGCACATTCGACAACCTGTCGAAACGCGAGAAACTCCAGATCACCCGTCAGCGCGCCAAACTCGAAAAGACACTCGGCTCGATCGCTGATCTCAACCGTCTGCCGTCGGCTCTCTTCGTTGTCGACGTGCTCAAAGAGCGCATCGCCGTTGCTGAAGCCAACCGCCTCGGCATCCCCGTGTTCGCTATGGTTGACACCAACTCCGATCCGACAAACGTTGATTTCGTGATCCCCGCCAACGACGACGCTTCGAAATCGATCGAACTCATCCTCGGCACCGTATGCGATGCTATCGCCGAAGGTCTTGAGGAACGTAAGGTTGAAAAAGTCGACACTCAGGCTGCCGAGGGCGCTGCCGCTCCCGCTCCCCGTCGCGAACGCCGCCGCGTGAACCGTGCTCCCAAAGCTGAAGCCGAAGCTGCAGCAACCGAAGCACCCGCAGCAGAAGCACCTGCAGCAGAATAATTAAATTATTTACAAAACAATTCTAACACACATTATTATATGGCAGTAACAATGGCAGAAATCACCAAGCTGCGTCACCTCACAAGTGCCGGCCTGATGGACTGCAAGAAAGCTCTCGCTGAAACCAACGGCGACATCGAAGCCGCTGTCGAGATCCTCCGCAAGAAGGGTCAGGCAGTAGCCGCCAAACGTGAAGACCGTCAGGCATCAGAGGGTTGCGTTCTCTCTAACAACGAAGGCGAATTTGCCGCTGTCGTCGCTCTCAAGTGCGAGACCGACTTCGTAGCAAAAAATGCCGGATTCGTTGACCTCACCAAGAAAATTCTCGATGCAGCCATGGCTCAGAAGCCCGCATCGATGGACGAACTCAAAGCTATCGTGCTCGACGGCCAGACAATCGCCGACCTCATCGTTGAGGAAAGCGGTAAGACCGGCGAAAAGATGGAGCTCGGTGCCTACGAGTTTATCAAAGCTCCCTCGACCACATCCTACAACCACCTGGGCAACAAGCTCGCCACTATCGTAGGTTTCAACCTCGAAGGCGTTGACTACCATGTCGGTCGCGACGTGGCCATGCAGGTTGCTTCGATGAACCCCGTGGCTGTTGACCGTGACAGCGTTCCCGCACAGGTTGTTGAAACGGAATACAACGTGGCCATCGACAAGACCCGCGAAGAACAGATCCGCAAGGCTGTTGAAGCCGCTCTGAAAAAGAACGGTCTCAACCCCAACCACTTCGACTCGGAAGATCACATCGAATCCAACATGTCGAAAGGCTGGATCACAGCAGAAGATGCTGAAAAAGGCCGCAAGATCATGAAGGAAGCTGCCGAGGCCAAAGCCGCCAATCTTCCCCAGCAGATGATGGAGAATATTGCCAAAGGCCGCGTCAACAAGTTCTTCAAAGAGAACTGTCTTCTCGAGCAGGAATTCATCAAAGACGCAACGATCACCATCGGCCAGTATCTCGAAAAGGCGCAGAAAGGTCTCGTTGCCGTAGAATTCAAACGCGTCAACCTCAATCAGGACTAATCAACGGCTGTGATTGCCCCGGCAATCACTACCGCCATCAACCCATCGAAGCGCTCCGCAAGCCCTCCCGGCCGGCGGAGCGCTTCCGGTGTTTCCGGGGCCTGCTGGCTTAGCTACCTTAGCTAATGCCGGCGGCTGGGAGCCGCCGCTCCAGGACGCGGGAGGCTGCATAGGGGGCGTGGCTGAGCGGGCGTGACTGAGTGCCGGCAGCGATGCCGGGTGTCGGTGAGGGTGGTGAGGGTGGCGGTGAAAGGGTTGTGTGCTGATTTAGGATATATTAACGGTTGCGAATGAGGGGAAATGTGTATCTTTGTGAAAATGTTATAAAAAGAATAAACCGACATAAATAAACCTATCTTAGCAGTAGTTATGCCCCGATACCTTTATTTCAATAACCGTGATGAATTTTACAGGATAGCCCTCGACCAGATAATATATTTCGAGGCTGACAAGAACTACACATTCATGAAGCTGGCTACGGGCCAGAAGCTCGCTTTCACGTTTTCGCTGCAGAAAATGCAGAAGTATCTTGCTGATTCGCTGGGTGATGACGCCAGAAAGTTCGTGCGTATCGGTAAATCACACATCATCAATGTGACATATATCTACAACATCGATCTGTCGAAACGCATGGTGCGTCTGATGCATCCGGCATCGGCCACGGTCTATGGGTTGAAGATGTCGTATGACGCGCTCCGCAATCTGCGCGCGCTTTTCGTTAAGGAGAAATAAACAGTAATATCAAACAGATCAGCTATATCTTATGGCAACATTTGAAATAGAAATAGGACGTGATGTTCTCCCAGGCAATTTCAAGATTCCGTGCACGGAGAAGATGGTGAGCAAACATCACGCAAAGGTGGTGGTGCAGGATGGCAGCATCGAGCTTTACGATCTTGATTCGACCAACGGCACTTTTGTCAACGGACTTCCGATAAGGCATAAATGTGTGAAAACCAGCGATGTCATCAACCTCGGAGGCGCAAAGGGCTATGCCGTGCGCATCGAGGATGTGATAAATGCGGGCAAGGCTGAACAGAAACCTGAACCGTTGTCGGATCAGGAATACAAAAAACGTGTGGAAGCGCTCGGGACCGAATATGACAATTTCCAGGACCGTGTAGCCGAGATGCAGACATCGCTTCAGACCAATATGATGATGATCAGGATGGGTCCCGGTATGGCTCTCGGTGTGATCACATCGGTACTTGCCGTGATAGTGCCTGACAATCTGAAGGCTGCAATAGGCGTCGGCGGTGCTATCGTCACTCTGTTTCTGTTCATCATGGCCAACAAGTGGGCGGCCATCTACGGCAAGAAGCAGATGAAGAAGCGGCAGGAGCTCCAGGACGATTTCTATGCGCGCACCTATGTGTGTCCCGATCCGCAATGCCGCAGCTCATGGCAGGGTAAAAGCTATAAGCAATTGTGGGCCAAAGGTATGTGTCCTTATTGTAAACGTAAATTCACCTGACGGAGCGACGTCGGCGTGCTTCGAAAAGCAGAAAAAAAGATGCATGCATAGCGATAAAAAAACATTTCGTCACAAAAAGCGGGCATTTCGTCATAATATCCGCTTCCGGATGATGCGGAGCGAAAATAATCGCATTATATTTGCATCAGAAAAAGAAATATAAAACAGCCTACGACTATGACAACAAATCAGACAACAATCAATGGTGGTTTCGACTCAGAAAGGACCCAGTATAATCTTCCGCAGCAGGAAACGAAAACCGTGTTGAAGCCGGTGAAGAAATCGGGCCAAAACACGTCGGGTAAAGTGATTGCCCTCGGCTCGATCGGCGTCATCGCCGGTATTGCCGGTGCAGCAGGTATCAGCGCTTACACCCGTGCCCCGGGCATGAGCGAAGATAAGGTGACGTTCCCGAGCGTCGACGGCGACAAAGGCGCATCGGCAGCAAAGGGCTCCGACGCATCCACAGCAGCTACGGATGCCGATACCGCAGCTCATGACGCAACGACGGGCGCCGAAGCCAACGGCACCGCCGCCCTGACTCCCGAGCAGCAGGACAACGTTCACTCCTACGGACAGGCAATCTATCTTCCCGAATCGTTTGATGAAATCGGGGTGGCTTTCTCGCCCGACGACAGCATGTCGTTTGCACAGGCATTCTCAGCGGCCCGCGCCGAAGTAGGCCCTCACGGGGTTTTCGCATGGCACGGCGGTGTGTTCGGTACATATTATGCCGACGAATGGAACAGCCTTCCCGAAGACTATCGCACATCATTCTCCAACCACGACTGGAGCAGCGTGGGCGACACCCAGTTTGTAGCCGAAGAGGTCCCGGCCGCTCCCTACGAAGTGGGGACCGACGACAACGGCCGCGTGTATGTGATGCTCGTCGAAGCCGTGACCGGTGAACCGGTGGCATATTACCCTGACGGCAGTCTCACTCCGGTGCTTGACGAACAGGGTCAGGTGGTGGCTTTGGTCGACAACAACCTCGTAGGTCAGGACACAGCCAATGCCCTTATCATTGACCCCAGCGGCAGCGTGACGATGACCGACGATCCGACAACCGCCCTTATCGCCATGCTGGCCTCTGACCAGGAATTGATGGCCGACACCGTAGTCCCCGAGGTGGATGTCGATCCGGAATCGAATGTTGTGGAGGTGATCACTTCCGACGACGATGATGTTTATGTGCCGGAGATGATCGACGAGGATGCCGTGGTGGTTGAACTTGACGATGAGAACTACGACGTAGTCGAAGTGCTCGACGATGACGATATGGTTGCGACAGTCACTGATTCGGTCGACGCCAATGAGACGTTTGATGATCTTCCCACCGATGATATGGCAGCCGCCGACGGCATCGAAGAGATTGAGATATAAGATACATAACGAAAACACACGCTTCCGGAGCGCGATTGAACAGTCGCCGTGCTCCGGAGCGTTGGCGTTTTTACAAATAGTTGAACAGTAACCCCCCCAAGGCAAATAGCCTGCAACCCAAAAATGGCTTTAGAAATAAGAAAATGTCCCAATTGCGGCGCACGTCTGCGGTTCAATGTCAGCAGTGACAAAAAGATCAAATGTCCGCGCTGCAGCCTGATCAAAGCGGCGGGCGAATTCCTTCCCGACATTCCGGCCGCTCCGAAGCCGGAAGCAATGTACACACCGAAACCGCAGAAAACCACGCAGAGGACCAAAGGCAAGTGCTCCGAATGCGGCCGCAACATCGTCATCCCGGCGGGAGTAAGTGTCGGCGCCAAGCTGAAGTGTCCGCAGTGCGCTCACGTCGGTACGTTTTTGGAATTTACCGGCGGCGCCCCGCAGGAAAAAACGGAGAAGCACGACCGTACGGTAGTTTTAGATCCGATTTCCGCCCCGGATCGCTCGTGTTTGTATCTGACAACGGCACATGGGACGGCAGCAAGCAGCCCATACATCTTCGCATCGGCACCAACCGCATCGGCCGCCGGTCGCATACAAAGGTGGTGGATGTTTCGCTTCCCACAACCGACGATCAGATGAGCCGCCATCACATCAACATCGAGATGGTGAAGAAGCCCGGCGGTTGCATCAAGCATTATATCTCCGATGCCGGATCGAAAAACGGCACGTTTGTCAACGGTTCGCGCCTGATGCCCGGCGATGAAGTGGGTCTTGTCAAAGGCACAATAATCAAACTCGGCCATACGGAGCTCCGTTTCGATATCATTTAATCTCTCCACGCATCCTCGGGCCGGCGAAGATGCCGAAGTCTGAGGGGCATAATGAAAACAGTAAAGCAAATGAAAATATATCAGCCGCTTTCAATCAACGACAAGGGCGGACGTGGCAATCAGGAAGATACCGTCAGCCCATTACCCGGCACAGCCACCTCGGCCGACCGCACCTTCATAGTTTGCGACGGCATGGGCGGCCACGAAGCCGGCGAGGTGGCCAGTGGCGCGGTTTGCGAAGCTATCTCGGCATATCTCAATGATTCTGATCCCGAGACATTCGATCTCTCGACGCTGAGAGGCGCCATAGATTCGGCCTACGACACACTGGCCGAACGCGACACCACCACCGGACAGAAACGCATGGGCACAACGCTCACGCTGGTGCATCTTTCGGACCGTCAGGCAGTGATGGCTCATATCGGCGACAGCCGCATCTATCATCTCCGGCCCGATGGCAACGGAGGCATGACGATACTCTATAAAAGTTCGGACCACTCGCTGGTGAATGAGCTTGTGAGAGCCGGAGTCATCACTCCCGAGGAAGCCATCAACCATCCGAAGAAAAACGTGATCACACGAGCCATGCAGGCGCGCGAAGATCACCGCGACGGCGCTACCGTGCATATTACCAACGATGTGGCCGCCGACGACCGTTTCTTCCAGTGCTCCGACGGCGTGCTGGAATGCCTGTCGGATGCGGCTCTCTGCGAGATCATGGCCGATGAGTCGCTCACCGATGAGCAGCGCATCGAGCGCATCACAGAGATATGCCGGTCGAGCCATGATAATTTCTCGGCTTACTATGTGCATGTCGAAGAGGGTATTGACGCCGCTCATATCAATACGGAAACCGTGGAGCTGCGTATCGATGCGCCCAACGAAGCAACGGCAGCCATTGCCGTCGAAGCTGAGATTCCGACACAGGAAGAAGAGGCGCCGGTCGTGTTGCCGAAGCCTGCCGCAGTGCCTGCGGCCGTGGTGGTTGAGGAAGCTGCGGAGATAACCTCCGTCGGTGAGGCTCCGCAAATGGTTCATAATAGCAAGCCTGTGAATAAGAAATCCAACAACGGCCTGCGGATTGCGGTCGTCATCCTGGCAATAGCGCTCGTGGCTTTAATCGGATATGTGCTGTTTGTCCCCGCTTCCGACGAACCGACGGCTCCCGAGTCGACGGAACTACCCGAAGAAACCGAAGACCCTGACTACGTCGATGAACCGGAGGCTACCGCTCAACCTGCTGCCGAGCCTGATCGATCCGGAAAGGACGCGAAAGTGATCCACAACCGACCTGCGCGGCAGCTCCAAAAGAACGGGATAAGAGTACCAAGAAACAGTGTGCCCGGAACAACTGTTCCCGAAAATCCCGGAAAAAATCTGCGTGACGTCGATAAAGACGCCAAGGGCAAAGGCTCTTTGAAAGAATCGGAAAGAAAATCTGTGACCGATGATGTTCAGCAAGGTAAATCAAATCACAGCAAGGGTAGTCACGAGGAACCTCAATCTGCAACAGTAACAACAAATATTAGTAGTCAAGTATAATGAAAAAGAAAGAAATAATATGGGTATTGGCAACGCTGGCAGTGACAGCGATTGCATGGGTAGTTTACTGCAAGTTTATTGAAGAAGAGTATGTCGAGCCGGGTTCTGCGCCCCAAGTAGAAATGGTTGACACCGACGGCCCCGACACGACAAACGTTGAGGCTAACGGCACGGATCGGAGTCAGCTGTCCAGCGTTGGCGACGAAGACGAATAGTAAACCGGCCGTTTAGACAATATAGATTATAATCAAAAAAACATCGCGGTGAGCCACAGAGGCGCGCCGCGATGTTTTTTATCGTATTGGAATGTGCTTTATCGACAGATTATTGTGCGGGGGTGACGGTGCCTATTTCGCGGATGGCGCCGGTGACGGGATTGAACGTGGCGTAAGCGGGTTCGCGCTTATTGGTGAAGAGGTTGGGGTCGAGGCCGAAAACCACGCCATACTGAGCAACGTCGATCGTCTTGGCGGCGACATCGGAGCCCATGAACGAGGCCGTGACGTCGGCGGTGCCTGGGATGCGGTAGGCGAGTCCGCCTTTGGGGAAGCGCTTCACCTCGCCTTTTTCATTGACGGTGGCTTTATCGGGAGTTAGGCTTTTCCAAATCAACCCGGGGTAAGTG
>OHEJ01000228.1_pt1 | contig 25020 bp, 25 predicted proteins | sample 1567261 | NCBI WGS metagenome assembly OHEJ01 (sample SAMEA3879550, study PRJEB24766) | human gut metagenome | biome: human-associated habitat; feature: feces | place: USA | collected 1985/1987 | reverse complement strand
AAATTGTACTAAAACGCCCAAACTATTTTGTTAAACAGTTACAAACAATTTTTCAAAATATCCGAAAATTTTATTTTTGTTGACACTTTAGTAAAAAAATATTATAATCTAATATAAGAAGCTGTTCGGACGGGCGGCTTCTATATTACAGATAGAGGATATATAATGCTTGATTTTTTAAAGGAGCTTAAAAAGGACGCCGAGACCACCGACACACGGACGGTCGGTCTTATCGTTATAACGGTCGGCTTTGTGAGCCTTTTTATGTGTGCTGTCAATATAATCACTCATTCGGTGCTGATGGCGCATATCACGGGTGCTCTGGGCGTATGGTATGTGCTGAATTTTTTCATTTACAGAAAAACAAAGAGCTTCCCATTTCTGAGCATCAGCACTCTTACAACGATCGGTTCAATGATGGTATTTTTCATCATAACGGGCGGTGAAGAGGGCTTCAGCATAGTGTGGCTGCTGCTCGTTCCGCCGATAGGCATTGTATTCTACAAGCTTTTTTACGGCGGAGGGTTCTGCCTGCTGCTCGGTATCTTTCTCGCTGTATATATGTGGTCGCCGCTGCATGAGCTTGGCTATGCTTATTCCGAGACATATCTTATGCGATTTCCGATAGTTTATTTCTTTGACACGCTGGTCTGTCTCTACATAAACTACACGCTTTTCAAGTCAAGGAAGAAGCAGGCGGCACTGCTTGAGATCGCACGTCAGGCAAGCAGCGCAAAGGGCGATTTCCTTGCAAATATGAGCCATGAGATACGCACGCCGATGAATGCGATCGTCGGAATGTGCGAGCTTATCCTCCGTGAAAATGATATCAGTGCGACCGTCAGGGACTACTGCTTCAACATACAGAATTCGGGACGCAGCCTGCTTGCGATAATAAACGATATCCTCGATTTCTCCAAGATCGAATCGGGAAAAATGGAGTTCATCTCCGAGGAGTTCAACATTGCTTCAACGCTCAACGATGTTATAAACCTTGCGCTCACACGAAAGGGAGACAAGCCGATAGAGCTTATCGTAAGATGCGCCACCGATCTTCCGACGGGTCTTGTCGGGGATGAGCTGCGCATTCGCCAGGTGATAATAAACCTTGTCACGAATGCGATAAAATTCACCGAAAAGGGCTGCGTTATCATTCGTGTTTCGCAGACAAGGCACGAATACGGGATAAATCTTTCCGTTTCCGTCACCGATACGGGCATAGGCATTTCGCCTGAGGGTCTGGAGAAGCTTTTCAGCAGCTTCCAGCAGATCGATACGAAGAAGAACCGCTCAGTTGAGGGAACAGGTCTCGGACTTGCCATCTCACGCAGGTTAATTGACGCTATGGGCGGCTTTATCAACGTTTCGAGCAAAGTCGGCGTCGGTTCGGAGTTCCGCTTCGTTGTTCCGCTCGAGGTCTCGGACGGACATCCTTTCATTACCATAAAAGACCCCGAAAAAATTCACGCAGCGTTCTTTATCGATATGGACAAGCTCTATACTCCGAGGGTATCGGAGGAATACTACTCGCTCATTTCCGAGCTGAAAACGGAGCTTGACGCTGATTTTGAGCTTTTCGACTCTTTACAGACACTCAAACGGGCGGTCTCGGAAAAAAAATACACCCATATTTTTATCGGCAGAGAGGAATATGCCGAAGCCCGCTCGTTCTTTGAGGAATTGTCCGAAAGCACGGATATCATCGTTGTTCAGGACAGGCTGTGCGCCGTTGCCGTTCCCTCGAAGCTGAAATGCGTTTACAAGCCTTTCTGCGCCATCACAGCCGCCTCGGTATTCAACAATGAAAAGGCAGCCGCAGGCATGAGCGAACGCAGAGCTTCGGCTATACGCTTCATTGCGCCGAAGGCAAGAGTTCTCGTTGTTGACGATAACATTATCAACCTTAAGGTCGCAGTGGGACTTATGCGCCCATACTGTATGCAGGTGCTTACTGCGGAAAGCGGCAGGGCGGCTATCTCTATGCTCCGCTCAAAGGACTTCGACATCGTATTTATGGATCACATGATGCCCGAAATGGACGGCATTGAAGCTGTCAAAGAAATACGGAGCATGGAGGGACGATACTATAAGAATCTGCCTATCGTTGCGCTGACGGCGAATGCTGTTAACGGCGTGAGGGATATGTATATTGAGTCGGGATTTGATGATTTTATCGCAAAGCCGATAGAGCTTTCGGCTCTTGACCGTGTGCTGAGAATGTGGCTGCCAAAGGAGCTTATGACCGTTCCGACCGAACAGCCCACGAGCAATGCGGAAAAGCCTTACACAGCCGCCAATGAGACAAAGCTGCTCTCACCTGAGCTTGGGCTTGCCTACACGGGCGGCGATGCCGAAGCCTATAAGGAGATACTTGGAATGTATGTCCGCAAAGCTCCCGACGAAAACCGCCGCATACAGACCCTTTTTGATGAGAAATCGTGGAAAAACTACATAATTGAAGTTCACGCACTCAAAAGCACCTCGCTCACAGTCGGTTCAAATCCGCTCTCCGAGCTTGCAAAGGAGCTGGAGCTTGCGGCAAAAAGCGAAAACTACGGTCTTATCGAGGAAAAGAACGGTGCAATGCTTGAATTGTATCAAAAAGTAGCCGAGCTTGGCAGAAGCTATCTTCACCTTGATGAAAACGGTGCGGACGAGCCGAATGAAGCGGTCCCGCTCACTGAAATAACGGCTGCGGAGGCTGTCAAATTTGCCGAAAGGGTCATTTCCGCCTGCGAATCGTTCGATATGGACGAGATATCGGCTGTATGCGAAGAAGCTTCGCAGTATGCAGTCGGCGGAAAGTCTTTAAAGCCGTATTTTGACGGGATAAAGGCTGAAGCAGATGATTTTGAATATGACAATGCGGCAGAAAAGGCTGCTTTGCTGAAAAAAAGATTTGAGGAATAAAGGAAAGCTATGGGAAAGAGAAAGGTTGGTATCCTCGCCGAATGTGTATGCGATCTTCCGAAGAGCCTGCTGAACAGATACGGCGTTGACATACTTTATTTTCTTGTTGAAACGGAGAGCGGCATTTTCACCGACTCGGACGAGATAACGGCGGAAAACGTCATATATTATCTTGATAACAGTGGTGGAAAAATGAGGTCGTCACCGCCGCCGCCCGACGTTTATTACAGGACATTCACAAAAAATCTGAAACGCTATGACGAGCTTATCCTTGTTGCGATCAGCTCGGAGATAAGCGCCTCCTGCAAAAATGCACGGGAGGCTGCAAATATGATGGGAGCGGACGGAAAGCGTGTGCATATTTTCGATTCGCAGCATCTTTCGACGGGGCTTGGTCTATTAGTCCTGCATGCGGCGGAGCTTGCCGATGAGGGCTGTGACTGCGAGCGGATACTTTCCGAGCTTGACGAGCTGAAAAAACACGTTTCCACAAGCTTTATCGCACGGAACGCCGACTATCTTTACCGCAACGGACGTGTCGTTTCCGCCTTTGTGAAGAAAGTCTGCACGGCTTTCCGCATACACCCCGTTCTTGCGATGAAAAACGGTACTCTCAAAGTAAAGCGGATAATCTTCGGGAACTATGACTCCGCCTGCAGATCGTATATCCGCCATGAGCTTAAGGGCGAAAGGGGCATTGACAGGCGGCTCGGCTTTATCACTCATGCAGGATGCAGCGTTAAAATGCTCCGCTCGATAACCTCGGAGGCTGAAAAATACGACCGCTTTGACGAGCTTACGATCACGAACGCCTCGGCGACCATTTCGGGCAACTGCGGTCCGGGCACGTTCGGTATATTATATATAAAAAACAGCCGATAACAAAGAGGAGAATTTCAATGAAGCATATCCTTATCGTTGACGACAACAAGGCAAACCTCACGGCGGCACGGGCGGCTCTCTGCGATATCTATAAGGTAACGGCGGTGACATCGGGTGCGCAGGCACTCAGGTTTCTTGAAAAGAACACCTGCGGTCTTATCCTGCTCGATATAAATATGCCCGAAGTGGACGGCTTTGAGGTGATGAAAAAGATACGGGCGAGCGAAGGCTGTTCGGAGATACCGATAATTTTTCTCACCGCAGATGACGCTCCGGAGACCGAACGCCGATGCTTTGAGGCAGGTGCGGCAGGCTTTATCACGAAGCCGTTCACTGCGCCCGACTTACGTTCGAGGATCAATGAATTACTATAAAAACAGAACAGGCGCAGCTCACATTGCATTTATGTGAACTGCGCCTTTTTTACTTTTTGAATTTTGCCGGGGTTCAGTCTTCTCTGACCGAGATCTTGTGATCTTCCTCATACTTTTTTATAAAGCTTGTGAGGAGGTTTGCTATAATGCAGAAAACAATTGCGCCCCTGAAATTGAGGTGGTTTTTCTTGCTGCTGACATAGACAGCCTTCGGGTTGCCTTTCTTTCCGAGGGCAACAAGCTCTGCGGAAACTCCCTCATCAACGACGATCTTTGTCTGCTTCGGCAGGAGAAATCTCTCGATAAAGCCATACAGCACAAGAACGATCGATAATGAAAGGAACGAATCCCTGACCGACTTCAGAAAATTTGTGATCTCTTCATTCATTTTAAAACATCTCCTATCAAGAAAGTGAAGCTGCGATATTTTTTATCGATTCCGTTACAAGCTGACGGAAAAGCGGTGCTGCTTTATCAGCGGTCGCCTGAACCTCTGCATGGGTGAGCGGTTTGTCCGTCATTCCGCAGGCGAGGTTGGAAACGCATGAGATACCGACTGTTTTCAGTCCGCAGTGGTTTGCTGCGATAGCCTCACAGGCGGTTGACATTCCTACTGCGTCTGCGCCGAGCGTTCTCACCATTCGTATCTCCGCAGGTGACTCATAGTTAGGGCCTGTGAGCTGGATATAAACGCCCTCTTGGAGCTTTATTCCGAGCGAAGCGGCTGTATCCCTTACCGTTTTGCGGAGATCTCTGTCGTAAATATTGCTCATATCGGGGAATCTCGGACCGAGTTCGTCAAGGTTTTCGCCGATGAGCGGTGACGGAGCCATACATATCTGGTCGGAGATGAGCATAAAGTCGCCTGCGCTGTAATCGAAGTTCACGCCGCCCGATGCATTCGTGAGGAACAGCACCTTTGCGCCCATAAGCTTCATAAGGCGGACGGGAAGAACGACATCCTCCATCGGATAGCCCTCATAATAGTGAACTCTGCCCTGCATTACAACGACCTTTACATCGCCGACATAGCCAAAGACAAATCTTCCCTTATGTCCTGCGACGGTCGAAACGGGGAAGCCTTCGATATCCTTATATTCAAGGACGGCCTCCTGCTTTATCGTATCGGCATAATCGCCGAGACCCGAGCCGAGTATCAGCGCAATATCGGGGACGAAGCTTATCTTTGCTTTAAAGCATTCATAGCATTTCAAAAGTCTTTCATAAGCTTTGCTCATTTGTCAAGACCCCTCTCTTATACCATTTTGGTTTCTCTTGTTGCGGCTCTGACTTCCATTATTCCCGTATCGGCGTGAAAAAATACCGTTCTGCCGTAGTTGAGACCTGTTTCCTCGCCGATTATTTTTATGCGGTAAGCGGCGAGCATTTTCTTCACGGCTTCAACATTTCTTTCGCCGATGTTGAAAACTGCGGAGTTTGCCGAGAACATCTGCGCACCGCCTGCGATCTTGGCGGTGAGATTTTTCGTGGAAGCGCCTGCGAACGACATTTCCTGAATGAGTTCGGTTATGCCCGTATCAGCGTAACGGCGGCGGTTTTCGGGCGTCGCCTTGCTCGCTGCTGCTGCGTCCTTACTGAGCGGAAGCATGATATGGGCAAGTCCTGCTATTTTTTTATCAGCATCATAAAGGCAGATACCTACGCAGGAACCGAGCGCATAAGTCACGAGAACATCGTCCTCTTTGCCGACCTTGAGATCGGCGATGCCAACTGTTATTGTTGTTCCCATATCAGATACCTACTCCCAGTTTATTGAACAGATATTCGAGCGAGTCCATTTCGGGGACAAGTATCATATTGCTCTTGACCTCGTTGCCGCCAATTATAAAGCTGTCGTCTATGAGCAGAACCTTGTCGCCGACCTGTGCAAAGCTTACCGCAGGAACGCTCAGTATCGCACCTGCCATATCGACGGTCATATTCGGAACGGATATATCTATCATCATATTTGTGAGCGAAGCTATCGCATTTATGTACGAAGCGGACATAATGTTTCCGATCTCACTGATAAAGGAGACCTCCATTTCGTTCATATTCGTGATATCCTCGATCGGAGTGCCGAAAACTGCCTGGGTCATGCTGCTTGCGCAGGAATGCTGGATAAGATAGAGCATCATTCCCGTGATATCGCCCGTGATGTTGACGAGCATACCGATAGCGATATTCTCGGGACCGCCGAGGAAGTTCACCGCATCGTCAAAGTTCAGCAGCCTTACATCGGGGACGCTTATATCTATCGGGCAGTTGAGCATTGTCGAAAGTGCGCTTGCGGCATTGCCCGAGCCTATATTTCCTATTTCCTTGAGGACGTCAAGGTGCATACCCTGAAGCTCTTCTATATTCGTGATAGCCATTTAAAATTGTATTCCTTTCGCATTAATTTCGGAGGTTGTTGATGATATCCTCAAGCTGATTATGCGTCTTTACCATAGTTGTATTGAGCTGGAATGCACGCTGATATTCAATTACCTTTGACATTTCGTTTGCGATATTCGTTGATGAGGCTTCGAGGTAGCCGTTCTTCTTTACAACGTCCGTATTCGCAACGGCAGCTCCGCTTGACTGATTGGCCTCGAAATAGTTGTTTCCGATCTGGTCAAGACCGTAAGGGTTCTCAAAGGTATATGTGCCGATCATATTTGTCAATGTAACTGTGTCGATATCCGTAGTGCCGTCGATGAACGGAACTGTGATGCGGTTTCCGTCATAGTCAAGGATAAAGCCGCCCTTTGAGTCAACGAGCGTGTATGTGCCATCGTTGTTGTTGGAAAGATAGAAAGCACCGTCCTTGGTGTATTTAACCTCGCCCGTGATGCCCTCCTCAACGGCGAAAAAGCCCTCGTTGAGTGCGGCAAAGTCAAGCTCTCTGCCCGTATCTCTTACCTGCGACTGTTCAAACATAAGGTCGGTCTTGTCCACTCTTACGCCGTGACCGAACTGAACTTCCTCATTGTCGGTGTTTCTCTTTGTATATAAAAGGTCGGCAAAAGACGGGCGTGAAGCCTTGAAGCCGTAGGTATTTACGTTTGCGAGGTTGTTTGCGGTGATATCCATTCCGAGCTGGTAGCTTATAACGCCCGAAGCGGCTGTATGATAACCGATTTTACTCATAATAGAAACTTCCTTTCGGTGAAAAACGCTGAAAAAGGCGTTTTCTCAGATCATATCTTGGAAAGATCGTTGGCTGCGATCTGGTTTATGCCGTTGATTATCTTCAGAGCCTGCGAGCAAGCGGTGAAAACGTTCTGCGAGTCCATAGCCTTGATAAGCTCCTCCGCAACGTCAACATTGGAACGCTCATAGCTGCCCTGTCGTACACGGTAATCCTCGCCTGCGGGGATATTGTTCACGTCAAAGTTGTCATAAGGGCGGAACATATTGTCATCGATGCGCTCGATCGCTGTATCGGGGGAAAGATATGTAAGTCCGAGCTGAAAAGTTCGTCCGTCATCGGTGGTGATAAGTCCCGTCGGTGAGATATCGATATCCGCCGTGCCGAGCTGAATAGGGTTTCGGTTCTCGTCAAGGATACGTCCCGATGGACCTACGCAAAGATAGCCCTCAGCATCGAGTGAGAACTGACCGTTTCTTGTAAGGAGCGTTTCGCCCGTCTTGCGGTTCTCGATATTATAGTAAATATTGCCGACAAGTGCGCAGTCGAGCCTCGAACCCGTATCCTCGAACGAAGCCTGTTCAAGGTTTGTGTAGGTTTCCTGCAAAGTCCTGTATCGGATAGTGCCCGTTGGGCTTGATTTTCCGTTTATGAGCACCATCTGCTCGGCGAAAGTGGTCGGGATAGCTGTTTCATTTCTGTAACCTGCCGTTTTGAGGTTAGCCATATTGTTCGTGATTACATTGAGGATTCGTTCCTCGTTGATAATGCCGTTTGCGGCGGTATAGTAGCCTCTTAGCATAGATATCCGTCCTTTCTTATTCTTTATCCATATATTCTGCCAATGAACGCTTCATTTTCATAACTGCCTTTGAGTGTATCTGGCAGACTCTCGATTCGGAAACGTCAAGGACAGCTCCGATCTCGGAAAATTAGAGCGTTATAACGAGCCTTTCCTTCTCGGAAAGCTCGGAAATTGCCTTTGCAAGATAGCGAAGCTTCTCCTCATGGTGAACGGAAGCTTCAGCCGACCATACGCCGTCGTCCGACACCTCATCGGAGATGTCAAAGCCCGTGTTTACGACAAGCTCCTCGAATGAAAGCGTCTGCGCCGAGGCTGCTTTTGCCGAATAGCTCTCGAACTTCGCAAGCGGAAGCCCGAGCCTTTCAGCCATTTCCTCGTCCGTAGGCTCACGGTTGAACTCGGTGTAAAGCTCGGCATAGGCTGTATCGTATTCCTTGGCGAATTTGCGCACGTTTCGGGGAACGATGTCCTGCCGTCTGATATAGTCAATGACTGCGCCCCTCACACGAATGGAAGCGTAGGTCTCGAATTTAACGTTTTTGTCGAAAGCGAAGCTGTCTATCGCAGACATGAGCGCAATAGTTGCCTCGTTGATGATGTCCTCGCTGTCGGCGAATTTCGCATACATATTTCTTGTGGAAACAGCCGCATAGCGAACTATGTTCATATATGAAAGTACGACCTGATTTCGCAGAGCCTTGTCGCCCGTTGTCTTATACCTGCGGAGCAGCTCGGATTTTTCTTCCGAGGAAAGCTTTTCCGCTTCGTATTTATCGGACATCAATGCTCAACTCCTTTCACACGCCGGCTGTATCGGCAATTGCAACGTTGCCGACTGCCTGTATCTGTACAGAATTGTCGATCTCGCTGTAAGAAAGAACTGTTATGTTCGGTATAAACTGGTCAACAAGCTTTTTGAAGTAAATTCTTACTATCGGCGAAGTGAGGACTATCGGCATAGGGATAATATCCTTCACCTTGTCGATCTGCTCGTTGAGCGAAGCTATAAGAAGCTGTATGGTCTGCGGATCCATCGCAAGGTAAGATCCTTGGTCGGATTTCTTTACCGAAGCGATGATCTTATTCTCCGTTTCGGTATCAAGGGTGAGAACTCTTATCTGTCCGCCGTCCGCAAAGCGTCTTGTGATAGTTCGCTTCAAAGCCTGACGGACATATTCTGTCGTGATATCAACGTCCTTCATCGTGTGCTGATTATCAGCGATAGTTTCAAGTATAGTCTGGAGGTCACGGATAGGAACGCCCTCTTTGAGAAGCAGGCAAAGCACCTTTTGCAGATAAGCCGCCGAGACGATGTTCGGAACGATATCGTCAACAATGGCAGGGTTTGTCTGCTTGAGCTTATCAAGCATAGTCTTGACATCCTGACGGGAAAGAAGCTCAAAGGCGTGCGACTTGATGACTTCGGAAAGATGCGTGATGATAACGGAGGTCGGGTCGATGAGCGTGTAGCCTGCGACCTCGGCACGGAGCTTGTTCTGCTCGTTTATCCACTTTGCGGGGATATTGAATGCAGGCTCTATCGTGTCGATACCGTCAACTTCGTGAGTAACGCCGCCGCTGTCGAGCGCAAGGTAGTGGTCTACAAGCACCTCCGCCTGTGCGACGATCTCGCCCTTTATCTTTATGACATACTGGTTAGGGTTGATGTGCTGGTTGTCCCTCATTCGCACGGACGGGAAAACCATACCCATATCCATAGCGAACTGCTTTCGGAATATAACGACACGTTCGATGAGCGTTCCGCCCGAAGCCTCGTCCGCAAGGGGGATAAGGCTGTAACCGAACTCCATTTCAATAGGCTCGACTTCAAGCAGCTTATAAACGTTGTCGATATCTTTATAATACTCCATTTCGGAGAGGGCTTCCTTGTTTTCGGCGATCTCGCTCTGCTCTGCTCCCTGTTCAAGGGCAAGCTGAGTGTTGTTCCGCCTGAGGATATAGCCAAGTGCGAGCAGACCCGAACCGAGAACGATGAGCTGCGGCTTCGGGAAGCCCGGAATGAGCATCAGCAGAAGCATTATCGCACCCGATATCATCAGAACGATAGGCTGTGCTGCGAACTGGTTCTTTACATCGACCGCAAGGTTTTCCTTTGAAGCGGAACGTGTAACGATCATACCCATTGCCGTTGAGATGAGCAGCGAAGGCACCTGCGAACAAAGGCCGTCACCAACGGTAGCCATACTGTATGTCGTGAGAACGTCCGAGAACGCCATTCCGTTATACACAAGACCCATTACTGCGCCGCCGAGGAGGTTTACGACTGCCGCAACGATAGAGAACGTTGCATCGCCCTTGATGAACTTTGAAGCACCGTCCATTGCGCCGAAGAAGTCGGATTCACGCTGTATCTTTTCACGGCGTATCTTCGCTTCGGTCTCGTTTATAGTACCCGAGTTGAGGTCGGCGTCAATAGCCATCTGCTTACCCGGCATAGCGTCGAGGGTAAATCTTGCCGTTACTTCGGCAACTCGCTCCGCACCCTTTGTTACAACGAGCATCTGAACGACCGTTATAAGGATAAATACGATAAATCCGATAACGGGGTTGCCTTTCATAACGAACGAGCCGAACGCCGCAACTATATGTCCTGCGTTGCCCTGATTGGCAAGGATAAGTCTTGTCGAGGATATGTTAAGACCAAGTCGGAAAATGGTCGTGATGAGCAGCAGCGAGGGGAATATCGCAAATTCGAGCGGCTCTTTTATGTACATTGTAATAAGCAGTATCGTAAGCGACAATGCAATATTTACAACGAAAAGCATATCCAGCAGCCATGTCGGCAGCGGAATAATGATAAGGAAAACGGCAAGTATCACAAATACCGTTACAATGTTATCGAGATACTTTTTCACAGTCCTGCAACACTCTGCCTTTCTGAAATATATGAATAGGGTCTGCGTTTATTATTCGGGCAGCTTGCCCTGTAATTTATATACGAACGAGAGGACTTCCGCAACAGCTCGGTAAAAATCGGGCGGTATCTCCCTTCCGACCTCGACCGAATCGTAAAGACCGCGGGCGAGCGGCTTGTTTTCCACCATGGCGATATCGTGCTCTTCGGCGATGCCTACGATCTTCATCGCAAGGTTGTCTGCGCCCTTTGCAAGCACGACAGGCGCATTGTTCTTGTCCTTGTCATACTTTATCGCAACGGCGAAATGCGTAGGGTTTCTTATGATAACGTCCGAATCGGGGACGGAATCCATCATTCGGCTCATTGCCATCTGGCGCTGTATCTGGCGGCGCTTGCCCTTGACCTGCGGATCGCCTTCGAGGTTCTTATACTCCTCCTTGACCTCCTGCTTAGTCATTCTCATATCCTTTTCAAACTTGAAATACTGGAAAAGGACATCGACCGCCGCAACACCGACAAAAACGGCTGCGACCTTGATAACGATAGAAAATATCGTATCGAGCATATACATCATCGAGCTTGCTATCTCCAGATCGAAGAGCCTTGCAAACTCGGGTATTCTCTTTTTTACTTCGTCATAAACTATGACGGTGAGGATAACAAGCTTCAGCAGCGATTTTGCAAGCTCAAAAAGCGAGCTTACCGAGAACATTTTCTTAATTCCGCTTATCGGATTAAGCTTGTCGAACTTGAATTTTATCGATTCCTTTGAGAAAATGAACTTTGTCTGTGCGCCCGTTGCGATGACCGTAACGAGAACGCCGACTATAAGCGTCGGACCTGCGCATATCAGCAGGACTTTGCCTATTTCTATCGCCAGCTTGGAATAAAACGGCATTTCGTCAATGCGTATCCCGTCCATTCCGCTGCCTGCGAGATCGAACCAGTAGTCAAACGAGCCTTCGCACACGGCGATCATCGTTTTCATAAGGACTTTCAGCAGCGAGAATATAATGAGTATGAAAGCGGCGGTAACAACGTCCTTGCTTTGCATAACGTTGCCCTTTTTACGCTCCTCACGCCGTTTATGTTCGGTCGCCTTTTCGGTTTTCTCGCCTGCGCTTTCAGCCATTTATTCTCCCCCCTTGGGAACTATGCAGGTATGAGGGGAAGAACGCCCTCAAGGGTCTCAAGCCAAGTATCCATGAACTTTTCAATAAAATCCGACAGCGGAACAGCCACAAGGAACAGTATCAGAAAACCGAAGCCTACCTTTAACTGAATATTTATGACCATTATCTGTATCTGCGGAACAGATTTCATCAGAACGCCTACGCAGAACTGGAGTATCGTCTGCGAAACTATCAGCGGCATCGCAATTTTCAGCACAAGCGTAAGCACGACGCTGAAATATTCGACTATCGAAATGCCGAGGTCGGGGTTTATGCCCTCAAACCCGAGCGGAATGATATCGAACGACTTCACGAAAAGCTCTATATATGTCAAATGAGCGTTTATCACGAAGAAATAGAGATACATCATAAAGCTGACGAACGAACCCATTATTGACATCTGGAGGTTCGTGCCCGGGTCGAATACCTTAGCCATACCGAGACCCGACTGCATATCCATTATTTCGCCGCTCATCTGAACGCTGTAAAAAAACATATCGGTAATAAAACCGAGCACCGCTCCCACGAATCCCTCTTTCAGCAGCATCGCAAGGTAAACGCCTATCACCGTTCCCGTTTCAACGGGTTCGGGCTGCCGCACCATTATAACTATCATCGAGATAAGTATGCAGCATACGACCTTTACTATCTGAGGAATGTTTCTTCGCGAAAGTATCGGATTAAAGGCAAAAATGCCGAGAACTCTTGAAAAGACCAAGAGATTTGTTTCAAAATTATCGAACAGGAGGCTGTAAAAATCCATTCTGCCCTCCCGTTTTTAAAGGACTGTCTGGCTGCTGACCTTTGCAATGATATCGAATATCTCATAGAAGAAATCATTCATCGCATTCATCATATAAGGTGCCATAAGCAGCAGCATAACAGCTATAACAAGCAGCTTCGGCACGAACGAGAGCGTTTGCTCATGCACCTGCGTTGCCGCCTGGAGAATTGAGATCACCAGACCTACTGCCATACTCACAAGGAGGAGCGGACCGCCGAGCTTTATGCAAAGCAGCAGACATTCACGGAAGACCTGTAAAATTATATCCTGCGTCATACCCTGCCTCCGACTATGTTCCGAGCGGATTGAATCCGTTCACGAGCGATGCCGTGAGCAGCGACCAGCCGTCCACAAGCACGAAAAGCAGTATCTTGAACGGTATCGAGATCGTTGTCGGCGGAAGCATCATCATACCCATTGACATCAGCAGCGTTGAAACAACGATATCGACTATCAGGAACGGTATGTAGATAAGGAAACCGATCTCAAAGCCGATCTTTATCTCGCTGAGGATAAATGCAGGCACAACTGTGGTAAAGCTGACTTTTTCGATGAACTCCTCTTCCGTTTCGGCATCTATCTCCGTATCGGAAAGCTCGAGAAAGAAATTCATCGATTCGTTCGATGTGTTTTTGAGCATCCACGTTTTGAGCGGAACGGAGGCTTCCTTCGCAGCCTCGGTGATCGTGTATTCGCCGTTCTTGTACGGCACATACGCAACCTCGTTCATCTCGGACAAAACGGGCTTCATAATAAACATCGTCAAAAACAACGCAAGACCTATCATCACCTGATTCGGGGGAGTCTGCTGAACGCCCATCGCATTTCGCAGGAGCGAGAATGAGATGATTATTCTTGTAAAGCAGGTCAGCATCACAAGAATTGACGGTGCGAGCGACAATATCGTTATCAGGAGAATGAGGTCAACTGTGCTGGAATTATTTATGTCAAGCAGATCGAGCAGGCTTTGCGCTTCATCGTCCGTTTTGGGCGTTTCATAAGGAAGCTCATCGTCCTGCTGCTCCTGAACCTGCGTTTCGGGATTCTGGAGCGGCTGGGTCTGCTGCGGAACTGAGGTCTCAACGTTCGGTATCGTGGTTTCGATCGATATTTCGGTCGCAGGTGCAGTGGTCGTGACCGTTATCCCGTCCTCTGCGTGTGCATTGAGCGGCGCAAATATGAGCATTGCCGCAATTGCTGCCGCCACCGCGATAAAGACCGTTATCGGCAGAGAAGCCCTGGCATCAGAAATCATTTTTCTCATTGTTTTCCTTACCGTCCTCCCGAGCCGAGCCGTTTTCCGCTGTATTTTTCTTGAAGAAAGCGTTTTTGAAGCTTTCCGAGAACGAAACTGAGGCATTTTCCTCTGTTTCCCTCTGCATATCGCTGATATCATCATCATCGATATCGCAGAGCTTTGTGATGCTGTTCGGAGCAACGCCCAGAAGCATACCCTTTTTGCCGACCTTTACGACAAGGAGCTGCTTATCCTGCGCAACGCCGATGCAGTCGATTATCTTTATCCCGCGTTCCAAGCCGTTCCAGCCTGTGCTGCGGAATTTTTTGTTGAGCCATCTTGTTCCGTAATAAACAAGAAAAATGAGTCCGATCACTCCCAGCAGGGAGCAGATCATCAGTAAAACACTTGGCACTATTGCCGTCCTCTCTTAGCCTAAAACCTTCTGAACCGTCTGGAGGATTCTGTCTGCCTTGAAGGGCTTTACGATAAAGTCAAGAGCGCCAAGCTTGATAGCTTCAACGACCATTGATTCCTGACCCATAGCCGAACACATTACGACCTTTGCAGCAGGATCGCTCGTCTTGATATCCTTGAGAGCTTCAATTCCTGTCTTGTTAGGCATTGTGATGTCCATAATAACGAGGTCGGGGTGTTCTGCGGCATACTTTGTGCAGGCGATCTCACCGTCAGCAGCTTCGATAATATTGGTATATCCGTTCTTTGTGAGAGCGTCCTTGATCATCATTCTCATAAAAGCGGCGTCATCAACAAGCATGATCTTCTTATCCATAATTAATTACTCCTTACCTAAATTATCCAAAAATTTGGATCTGATTATTTCAGTTATTCTTACAGCAAAGTTATCGTCGATAACAACAACGTCACCCCTTGCGATAAGGTTTCCGTTTACAACGATATCAACGGGTGCGCCTGCCTGTCTTTCAAGCTCGATGATAGTACCCTGTGTGAATTCGAGTATCTCCTTGACCTTTTTGGTCGTCGAGCCGATCTCAACGCTGACATTGAGCGGAACGCCCATAAGAAGCTTAAGATTATCGTTCTGATCCTTGCTGAGCGAAGCGTTGTTGTATGCGGCAAAATTCTGGAGCTGAACGGGCTGAATGTTCATCTGCGGCTGCTGCGGATAGCCGTATGGCTGCTGAGGATACATATTCGGCATCGGCTGACCCTGCGGCATCTGACCGTACATACCGTACTGCTGCTGCATATTCGGGTCGTAGCCGTACATTCCCTGCATAGGCTGCTGAGGCATACCCTGTGGGGCGTTCGGCATTGCCTGCGGTATATTCTGCTGAGGCATATTTGCCTGCGGCATCGGAGCGGGCTGCGGTGTCGGAGCAGGATTTGCAGCTGAACCTCCGCTGACCATTGCTTCTATCTCTGCCTGAGAAAGTGACGAACCGCTCGGTGCAGGCTCTGTCGGAGCAGCGGGTGCAGGCTCGGGAGCCGGTGCAGTGGGTGCAGAAGCTCCATCAGCGGCAGTGCTGTAACCTGCCATCATCTTTTCAGCCATTTCCTTGGCGAGATCTATTGTAAGTACAGAAATAAATTCGGAATTTATAACTCCGTCAATAGTAAGGTTGAATTTGATGCTTACTACATTTTCCGCACCATTGACATCATAAAGGTCAGCGATAAGCTTTTGGCTGTCCTCAACGATCGCCTCGGGAGTGGAAATATCGACCGTTGTATCGATTATTTCCGAAAGTGCCGTTGCTGCTGCGCCCATCATCTGGTTCATTACTTCGCAGACGGCGGAAATATTCATTTCATCAAATTTAAAATCATCCGTTATTTCGAGCGGCAGACCCATGAGCTGATCGAGAATAAGCTGAACATCATTCTGTTTGAGAACGAGAACATTCTGTCCCGTAACGCCCTGTACATATTTGATCCTGACCATAATAGAAGGTTCAAGTTCAGGAAACGAGAGATCCTTTGCGCTCACGACGGTCACGGTCGGAGTGGTGATCCATACCTTAGCCGAGAGAAGATTGGACACGGCAGTGGCTGCCGAACCCATGGTGATGTTCATTATCTCACCGATGGCGTCTTTCTCGACATCGCCGAATCCGTCAACAAGTTTTTCATCACTCATTATTGCTCTTACCTCAATTCTTTATATATATTATCGATTTTAACGGCTTTCTTGCTGTTTTTTATGCCAAGCTTGCCGTCAAACCAGAGATTATTTCCGATCTTAACGGTAATATTGCTGTCGATAGGCACATTGAGCGGAATGACATCGCCCTCCTGAAGGGTAAGAACGTCATACAGATCAAGCGTAGTCTCGCAGAGAACGGCGTCGATCTTCAGGTCAGAATCCTTTATTGCGTCCATAAGGGATATCTTTCTCTCATTTTCACGCTTCGGATCAAGCTTCTTAGTACCCCTTGACCATTTATCGCCGAACTTTGCCATTATCGATTCGAGACCCATCGCAGGGATACATATTGAAATAGTATTCTTTACGTCCTTGATCTCGACCTCGAGCATTACGATTATGACAACCTCATCGGGTGAGAACGGCTGAACGACTCTTGAATTTGTTTCGACCGATGTAAGGGACGGATTTACGTCTATGTAGCTTCCCCACGGTTCTTTCAGCAGTGCCGCCATTCGCTTTATGACTGTTGTCAGCAGCTCGACCTCGATCTCGGTGAAATCCCTCGACTGGTCGGTATAAGTGCCTGCGCCGCCCATCAGTCTGTCCATCATCGTGTAGCTGATAGGGTTTGAAAGCTGGATGATACAGCTTGTTTCAAGCACATCATCGTCCATGATCCCCATATTGACCATAGACATCATAACATAATCGGGAAGAGCATTGTTGAACTCATAATAGAGCTGCTCCTCGGTCTGAATGACCTCCACCTTGCAGTAAACACGCAGCAGACCGGTCAGATAAGAGGAAAGCACACGGGAATAGTTTTCAAAAATGCCGTCGATCGTTTTGAGCTGTTCCTTGGTGAACTTTTTCGGCATTTTAAAGTCATAGGTCTTGACTTTTTTCTCGTTTGACTGCTCCTCGATCTCGTCCAAAGCCTTTGCGCCTTCTTCCGAAAAACTGTTCAGAAGAGCGTCGATCTGGCTTTGCGACAGTACGTCAGCCATATATTCGGATCATTCCTTTCTGACAGACGGAAAAACCGATCTGTACTTTATAGGTCTATCATTCTGCCGCCGTCGGTGCGGCGGTCTTGCTTTCCTTCATTTCGTTTATGGTATCCTCTTTGGAAACGTAGGTCTTGTTCGGGTCGTTTCTTCCCGTATCTGCGGGAGTTATCGTTTCGGCAGAGGTATCGTCAGTGCTTTCATCGAGCATAGATGAGCCTTCCGAACCCGAAGGGAGGACGAAGTTCGTACCGAACTCAAGCTGCAAAAGCTCATTCAGGACATCGGGATTTGTGAAGTCCATATCATTTCGGATAAAGACGATCTCAACTCGGCGGTTCTGACGTCTGCCTTCTTCGGTCGAGTTATCCTCAAGAGGGCGGTTCTTTCCGTAACCTGCGGAGGAGAATTTATCGGAGTCGCAGGCATCAAGGCTTATCATATACTTGATAACGGAATTGGCTCTTCCCGAAGAAAGATCCCATTCGTTGACGTTTGAAGCCGCACTTGCCGCAGTATGACCGCTGACCTTTATGGCATAGACAAGTTCATTTATCGAACGTATGCCGTCCGAAATAACATCAAGGATAAATTTACCCTCGTCAAGGAGAACATCGCTGTCCCCTGCGAAGAAAATATTATCTCTGAATCGCATATAAACGCCCGTGTCGGACATTTCGACATTCACGCTGTCGGACAGGTTGTTCGAGGTGATGACCTCTTTAAGATACATAAAGAAATCTTCAAAATCAACGATCTCCGTGTCCTGATTATCGACCTCGGGGATAGTGTCATCATAAACAGCCGTCGGGTCGTTGTTCGGGTCGGGCTGACCTACAACACGGATATCGGTATCGGAAATTTTACCCTTTGAAAAGGCTTCGGCAATATACTGCCATTTGCTGGTATCCATAGACGACATTGAGAACAGAAGAACGAAGAACGTTAAAAGCAGCGTTACCATGTCACCATAGGTGTCCATCCAGCTTCCGCCTTCTTCTTCATTTCCGCCGCGTTTGCGAGCCACAAAAATCACCTCACAGTATAAACACAGATAAATATGACATCTTGTATTTGAAAATACGGTAATATAGCGTCTTAAAAATAGTTTTCAAATAATTATAGCACATTTCTTAACAAATTGCCATAGTTTTTTTGTAAAAAAGCAAATTTTTTTAAAAAAACCTGCATTAATTTCCGCTCAGAGCAAAATTTCTGCCATTAATTAGAAGAAGCAGCCTTTGAAGCCTTAGGCTTTGCGGTAGCAGGGAGCATCATTCTGAGCTTTTCTTCAACGTATCTCGGGTTAGCGCCCGATGCGATGGCAAGAGTACCCTCCTCGATGATCTGGAGGCAGAGAATTTCCTGATTGTGGTTATATTTACAAAGGTTGCCGATAGGTCCGCAGAAAACGTGCGCAAGGATACAGCCATAGAACGTTGTGATAAGGGCTGTTGACATCGAAAGACCGAGCGATGAAGCCGAGTCGGAGTTTGTAACGTCCATTCCCTTAAGCATGTTGATAAGACCGATAAGTGTACCTACCATGCCCATCGCAGGAGCAACGGCAGAACCCTTTATCCACATAGCGTAGTTGTTTTCGTGACGTTCGCACATAAAATCGATCGAGTCATCGAGCATAGACTTTATCTTTTCCGATTCATTCGCATCGACGATAAGCATGAGTGCGGACTTCATGAACGGGTCTGTGCAGGCATTTGCGCTTTCTTCAAGAGCAAGAATACCCTTCATACGGGCGGTCTTACAGTGTTCGACCATCTGGGCGATATAGTCCTCGGGGTCATATTTTTTCGGCATAAATGCGATCTTGAGCATCTTTCCCGTATTTTTTATTACCGAAAGCGGATATGTAAAAATAAGCGTACCGATAGTACCGCCGAGAACGATAGCGACAGAAGGCGGATCCCAGAAGTTAATGATGTCTCCTCCCGTCATAATGCCCCAGACAATAAGTCCCAAAGCCAAAACCATACCAATAATACCTGAAATATTCATTTGGTAAAAATCCTCCTTGATCTTTTTATATCAAACGAGCGTCCATTGCTCGGATCATTCATTGCAAGCGCCGTTCATCCGGCGGAATTCAAACGATTTTTCGATGATCTCATCGAGTTTTTCTTTAAGTATGTATCTGTGACCGTTCATCATCGTGACGACGGTATCGGGTGTTTCCTCTGCCGCTTCGATAAAATCCTCATTGAGCATAAGCGGAGTTCCGTTAAGTCTTGTTACCAATATCATATCCTATTCACCTTTATACCTGCGGACGGGCAGCTCTGACGGGCAGAGCCGCCGACCGAAGGAAAAATATTATGTGTTAATTATGCCGATGCACCGATCGGTTTATCAACAAAGCCAAGCGGAGTGTGACTCAGACCGCCTGCAGAGGCTTCCACCACACCTTGTAAAATGCCCGACTGCCAAAAAACTATATTCGCGAACATAAACTTATTTCTGCCGCAAACAAGCGCAGCAAAGCGGAGCGTGACGCGAACTGCCTGCAGGGGCTTCCCTGCGCTTATCGCTTGAGGTTTACGAGTTCTTCGAGCATTGAGTCGGAAGTCGTGATGATCCTTGCGTTAGCCTGGAAGCCTCTCTGTGTAACGATCATATCGGAAAATTCCTGCGCAAGGTTAACGTTGGACATTTCGAGCTTGTTGGAAGCAACTGTGCCTGCGCCCTGCTCGCCTGCTTTTCTTACCTTGCCCGAGCCTGAAGCAGCGGTCTCGGAGAAGCTTGTGTCGCCGTTTTCGATAAGACCCTCAGGGTTGTCGAAAACAGTGATCTCAACACGGGCGATAGCCTTGAGTGTGTTGTTGTAGGTCGTTGTGATAACGCCGTCCGAACCGATGGTGAAAGCAGCAAGGTCAGCGTATGTGAACTTGCCTGTTACAGCGAGATCCTCAACGGAGAGCGTTTTATTGGGGTCAGGCTGATTGTTGATAGTGTAAGCCTCCGAACCCCATGTTCCGTCGCCGTTATCGATCATGTGATAAGAGGAAGCGCTTGCTGTGCTTGTTGCATCAGCAGGGTCTTTCTTTGTATACTTGAAATAAACAAGGTCTGTCTTATCGTCAAAGGTGATATAGTTGCCCTTGAGGTCGCAGAGGTAGTAGCCCTCTTCGCCCGTTGTTTCGTCCTTGTCGATCTCACCCTGCTTGAAGCCGACTACCTTTCCGTCCTTAACTACGGCTTCAGGCTTTCTGTTGGTGTAAAGATAGCCTGTGTCCGTATCGGTATAAATGCCGTAAGCGTCTGCGATGAGGTCGTTTACGTTGATAGTATTTTCAAAGGTATAGTCTGTGGAGTTTATCTGATTGTCGCCGTTGTTATCCTGAAGGGTAGTCTTGAGAAGCTCCTGAGCGCTGAGGTCGCTGTTGAGGAGAAGTCCCTTTTCGGTGTTTCTTGTACCGAGGATAAATCTGTTGTTGTTGGAAACGAGGTTGCCGGCACTGTCGATGCCGAAGTTGCCGTTTCTTGTGTATGTGATAGAGTCGGGGGAAGCTGTGATATCGGGAGCACCGCCGTCTGCGCCCGAGGAGAATGCACCCGTTGCGAAGAAGCCGTCGCCGCTGATAGCGAGGTCGAGGGTCCTGTTGGTGGACTGGAACGAGGACTGCGACATATCTCTGTCGATAGAAGCGACCTGCGTACCGTAGCCGACTGTGGACGGGTTGTTGCCCGCAAAGCTTTCAGTACCTGCAGCGGCAGTCTTTACCGACTGATAGAAAACATCGCTGAATGAAGCTCTGGAGGATTTGAATCCGTATGTGTTAACGTTAGCGATATTGTTACCGATGACGTCCATTTTTGTCTGGTGGGAGGTAAGTCCCGAAACGCCTGAATAAAGAGATCTAACCATTTTAATTACACTCCTTAAAAAAGTTGCTGTTGGTATCTGTGCGGAGCGTCCGTCAAGTCAGTCGGGACGCTTATGATCTCCTGTTAGGTCCGATCGTTCTGACCGCACATTTATTTTTCTCACATTATAACAGTAGAATCAATATTCGTGAAAATATTTCCCTGCATATCATCTGCGGAGAGGGTCGTGATGACCTTGTTGTTTTTTATGCTGACGATAAAAGCATTTGAGCCTATCATGACCAGTGCGTCGTTTGAGCCTTTTTCGCCTGCAAGCTCGACAGCTTTATTGAGCCGTTCGAGGGTATCGCCGTTTTCAATATCTATCCGACGTTCGGATATCCTCTCAAGAGCATGCTTTGAAAAGACCACTCCGCTCTGTCCGTTCTGCTCAGTGCGCTTTTTTTCGTCAAGCTGAGTTTGCAGTTCCTTTGCAAAACCGCTGTCCTCGGGTGAAGTCTTGGGAACATTGTATCCTCCGACTCTGCCTGTCGTGACCGCCGTAATGCCTCTCGACTGCATCAGTTCGCTTATAAGCACCCTGAAGCACCGTCCTTTCGTTTAACCGACAACATTTACTCCCATTGAAGTAAGATTCTGTCTGAGATCCTCAAACTTCTGAGCGGACTGTGAGCTTGCATAATATGCGATCGAAATTTCAAACGGTGTAACATCGTTGCCGACTTCCTGCTTGATGATCTGATCGATGGTGTACTTGCCCGATGTTTCGAGCCAGCCTGAATTGCCGTTGTCGAACATTATCTCAACACGCTGCTTGCCGTCCCTGAAGGTAACGACTTCGCCGAGTCTGCCAACGCCGCAGTAGCCGATCTCCGAGATCTCCCTGCCGCTGATCGTTTTGCCGATAACTCTTGAAGTATCTATTCTTGAAGTGATGGCTCTGTTGTTGATGAACTTGATATCATACATTCTTGTTCCGAGAGCGTCTGCAAGGGCTGCCTGTTCGGGATATTTGTCTGCGTCAAGCCTGTGAGGTGCGCAGTCAGCGTTTGAAATGCCGGGCTTGGAATCGGAATAAGCTTCCAGACCGTATTTCTGGCTGTATCTTGTGCTGTAACTTCCTGTCGAGATCATTTCATAGACCTGTGCGTTGGAAAGCGTCGGTGTGAGCTGACCTGTTCTTGCAGCATTAGCTACCGCATAAAGGTTCGAGGTCGTGAGGGGGATGTCATATCTGCCTGCGGTGAGCGTTGCCGCTGCAGTTGCTGTATTCGTTGAATTTGCCGAAGCCGGAACGGTCGTATTATCGGACGAGGTATTGTTATAAAGCGTATTGTAGCTCGAATTCTGTGTGCCTGCGATAAGGTTTGTCGAAGTCACATCGTCATTGGGGTTCGCATAAGTCGTATTCGGAAGGATAAGATCCTTGAGATCCTCATACTGTGCAAGATATGCTGCCGCATAGTTCGGGATATCGAGCTTTGTTACCGTTACCGTTTCATAGCCGTCAAGATTCGGCTTAAGATTGTTGATAACGCTTACCGATTTTGTTTCTGTTCCGCTGATGGAATCGATCGTACTCATAAGCTCGCTGAACAGAGCGTCCGACTGAGCCATATAGCTTGCCATTGTTTCAGCCTGAGTAACAGTGGAATCGGTCACAGTCGTTGTGCCGTCCGTTGTTCCTTCATCGGAGCTGCCGTTTTCGGTAGCATCGGAAGAACCTTCTGTTCCCTCAGTACCCTCGGTGCCGTCCTCATCGGTCTTTCCTGTATTTTTGAGCGAAACGTCCTTAAGCGGATATTTGTCCTTGCCGTCAACGATAACATAAGCGTTTCCGTCAAGCACAAGAACGTTCGTTACCTTGCCGCTTGCGAGTACTTCATCCTCGGAAGAACCGTGGATATTGACTTCCTGACCGATAAGCTTCGAGAGAAGATTGTAGATATCGGAAGAAGTAACGTTTGAAACAGTTGAAACCTCGTACTTTCCGCCGTTTACAACAAGGTAAGGCGTGCCGTCCGAAACAACTACGGATTCAACGATGCCCGTGTCATAATCGTGACCGTCATTGACCGTTACAGCCTTTCCGACAAGGTTTGTCGCATAGCTGATATTTGCCTGAGAGGTCATATTCTTGATGCCCTCGAGCATGGAATAGGACGACATCTGCTGGAGCATATCGGTATCGCTCATAGGGTCGTTGAAGTCCTGATTGGACATCTGCGTTGCGAGTACCTTTAAGTAGCTGTCAAAGTCCATATAGGAAGTAGCTTCGTCACCCTTTGTCGTATCAACGACCTTGTTGCTGTACTTTGAGTAAGCACCGCCCGTTGAATCGATCGAAAGGTTCCCTAAGCTGTTAGCCATAATTTTGCCTCCTTTAAAAGTTTTCTTGCCGCTGTAACTCCGCTTTCCGCTTCGTCATCAGCCTTTGCAATGCCCGAGATACGTCCGCCGTTAGTGCTTTCGCTCTGTGAAGCACCGCCGTTCTGACGGTTAAAGCTCTGGTTCGAGAAGTCGAGTCCCATATAGGAAGCCGCCTCCGAGGGAGCAACAACGTTCACATTCCGAACGTCAACGTTCTGTTTTGCAAAGCTTTCGGTAAGTGCTGCCGAGTTCGCTGCGAGCGCCTTGCCGACTTCTTCATTTGAAGCTGCGAGGACAATGGAAACTGCACCCGAGTTGTCAGCCGTTACCTTGACTGCAACTTCGCCGAGATTTTCGGGCTTAAGAACCACCACAAGCTCCCGGACTGCGCCGTTCTGCGTGGTCTCGCTCACGCTCTGCGTTATCTGCCGGACCGCAAAGTCCGCAAGCTGCTTGTAGACCTCAACAGGGTCTGTCGGTATTTCAGTATCGGCAAAAATGCTTGTCTGAACGGGGGGCTGCGCTGTGAGGACAACATTTGCCGCTGCCTGCTCTGCGCCCGTCTCGTCCGAGTTCGAGATAACTCTGATCTGAGCCGAAACATCGTTTATTCTTGCGAATGCTGCTGTTTTGTGCAGTACTGCAAATGAGGCATCTGCCGTTGCCGTGTTCTCTGCGCCGTTATCGCTGTAAAGTGCAAGCTTTAATTCGCTTTGGAAGCTTTCAAAGGAAGGCAGGTCGTTAAATCCTGTCTTGTTTTCGAGGATAGACACTATCGTTTCCGCTTTCTGCACGGGTGTGGTATCGGAGGAAAGAACTTCCGTCACCGAAGCTGCCTTTGCTGCCGCTTCAAAAGGGATCTCGTCGATAATTTCCTCGTTTGTGCTTACGGGCATCATCTCCATCATGGAAACGACTGCGTCTGCGAGAACCGAAAGGTCTGTATCATCGCCGTCTGCAAGCTTTTTCAGCTCATCTGCGATCTCATCAGCCGATTTTCCCTCGAAAAGACCCGTTTCAAGCACTGCCGAGATATCCCCGAGCATGAGTGCAAGTCCCGTTTCTTCGTCCGAAACAAAATCTTCGCCGTCCTGCGATGTAACGAACTTTATCATATTGGAAAGAATATTGATAACGTCGGTATTTTCGCCGTCGCCGCTCTTTGAGGAGCTGTCCGAAGTGCCGTACATAAACTTTTCAGCCGCATTTCCGACCGAGAGCATCATTTTCACCGCTGCATCGATAACGCTTTTATCTGCATTGGAAACGTCCTCTGCAAGCTCCGAAACAAGCTTTGAAAAGGTGTTTTCCCCGTCAGCCGTATCTTCGGTAATGTCGATCTCCTGCGTGATATCGTCAACGGGTGTATCTGCTGCGCTTGCGGAAACTGCCGAGCCGAGAATATCGCCGAAGCTTATTTCCGAAGCTGCCGCTGCATCGGTCGAACCGAGGTCGGGAGCATTTACGCCCATACCGATATTAAGAATGCTGCTT
>OHEJ01000194.1_pt1 | contig 28105 bp, 23 predicted proteins | sample 1567261 | NCBI WGS metagenome assembly OHEJ01 (sample SAMEA3879550, study PRJEB24766) | human gut metagenome | biome: human-associated habitat; feature: feces | place: USA | collected 1985/1987 | reverse complement strand
CCAAGTTCATCATAGTGAAAATTCTTCAAATAGAAGTAAGTGTATTCACGCTCACACTCTCGTCTACCTTTAAAATGTGCTATTGCTTCATTTGTACAAATGTCGTTTGGTGCAATTGCAACTCTTCCAACTGTCAATTTAAAACTAAGAAGAACCGCATTTTTAGGAATCACCTTCACATTGTATTGTTTTATTGCATCATCTGTCAAATTCTCAGCCGTGTTAAGGACAAACATTCCCGAATTTCCCATGTCTGCAATCGACACCCATGGAATTCCATTTTTACCAGTCGTAAAGCATCGTTTTTCTGTTCTGGGTGGAGTTTTGCCAATTGTTATTTCAAAAAATTTCTCTGCGCAATTCTTTTTCCACCCCTCCGGCACACCATCCACAATTTTCGTATTTTCATGTTCTGGAAAGCGCAGATCCACAAACCACTCTTTATAAAGCCGCTGGGCTGCTTCTTCCAGCAATTTGATTTGTTTCTGGTTGTTTTCAATCAGGTCATCATAAGCGGAAAGAGTATTCGCAATTTTTTCTTGTTTTTCGCGATTTTCTTCGATCTCAATTTGGAATGTTCTCATGGTCGAAAGCAACAAGTTTTTCTGAGCTGAACCATTTGAGCTATTTATAAATTGAGGTACACAATTTTGAAGTTGATAATACAGGTATCGGGGCAGAACTTTCTGTTTATCTGGTTTGATAATAGCAACACTCTTTTGGAAAGTTGTTTTTGTGGTTGCCTCTCTATCCGTAACAAAGGCCATTCTGCCAATTGTCCCACTATTTGTTAGGAGGATATCGTCAACCTCTAACATAGTTCTTTTATGCGTTTCCTCAAAATCCGCTTTTGTAATCTGTCTAGCATTTTTATAATTGATTTGTCCATCGAATATATCTTTACAACTTATAAAGTAATATCCAGAATTTTCCTCATTCTCACAATCTCCATGCTTGCCATCCGTAATATTCAAGCACAACTCTTGTAATGTTCTTTTTATCATACCCCCATCTCCTCCAGATTCTTCGAGATGGTTTCCATCAGGCGGTTGGACTCTGCCTGCAATTCCAGCAGCTCCTTGTGGATTTCCTTCATCCGCTGGGCAAAATCCACACCGTCGTCCTCCACAGGTGCAACGCCCACATAGGCACCGGGCGTCAGGGATGCGCCTTTCTCGTTGAGGATGGTGTCGCGGCTAGCCACCTTGCACAGACCGGGAATGTCCTGATAAACGCCCTCGCCAAACTTTTCGGTGAGCCAGACGGCCTCCTTGGCAACGGTCAGCTTCTCGTTAAGGGCTTCCAGCGCCTTGTCGAACTTTTCCTGCGTGGTCTTGCGCTCTTTGCGGGGTGCTGCCTCCACAGCGGCTTTGACTTCTTCCCGCTTGGCCTGCACGTTTTGTTCCAGTGCGGCCTGAATCTCTGCAAAGGGGTGGTCGTCTGCCAGCTCTGGGGGTGGTCGTCTGCCAGCTCTGCGTGATACTCTGTCAGAAGTGCCTTGTACTTGTCCAACTCGCCGCGATAGAGCCAGACAATGGCGTTGAGGTTCTTCAGCTGCCAGTCGCTCCACTCGTTCTGAGTGCGGTCCACCACGGTATAATAATTGCGTGCGTCGATGAACAATACGGTGTCCAGCAGATGTTCCGGCTTGCCCTTATCCAAAAACCACAGCGAACAGGGCAAACTTTTGGTGTAGAAGAAATTGTTGCCCACGCTCATCATCACGTCCACATGGCCGGTCTGGATAAGTTTTTCACGGATGTCCTTGTCTTTGCCCTGACTGTCGGTAGCCGAGGACGCCATCACAAAACCCGCACGGCCATGCTCGTTCAGGTAGGAGTAGAAATAGGACACCCACAGATAGTTTGCGTTGCCGATTTCCTTGGCCTTGTTCACGCCGGGCAGGCCAAAGGGCAACCGCCCGGCACTCTGCGCCGACTCCGACTTGACCTTATCCACGTTAAACGGCGGATTTGCCATCACATAGTCGCAGCAGCCGTTCAGGTTATGGGCATCGTGATAGAAGGTATTGGCTTCATCGCCGGACTTGATCACGCCGGTCAGGCCATGCACAGCCATATTCATCAGACAGAGCTTGGCATTGTACTCCACCTTTTCCTGTCCGTAGAAGGTCATGGTGTTGTTGGCGATCATGCCCGCATGGTTTACAAAGTCGCCGGTCTGCACAAACATACCGCCGCTGCCGCAAGCCGGGTCCAACAGAACGCCGTGGGCAGGCTCCAGCACATTGACGATCATTTTCACCAGCGATTTCGGCGTAAAGAACACGCCGTCATCCTGTGCCACATTCTTGGCAAACTTATTCAAAAAGTACTCGTAGATACGGCCGATCACATCGCCGCCCACATCGTCCAATGCATCATTGTTGAAGATGCGCAGCAGTTCCCCCAGCAGCTCATCCGAGAAGATGGTGTAGTCCTTCGGCAGAACGCCCTGCAGCTGCTCGCTCTGCTGCTCCACCAGTTCCATGGCGTTGTTCACCACTTCGCCCAGACTGTTCAGAGGATTGCCCTCGATGCCGGTCAGCCCCAGCTCCGGGATGCTGGCGGGCAAATTGACTAAGTAATTGTACTGCGCCTCCTTGGGCAGAAACAGTGCACTCTTCTCGGCAAAGTCGCTCTGCTCCACCGGCAGCACCCTGCCGCCCCGCACGGGACGGTCTTTCAGGATCTCCTGCTCTACCAGTTTGAAGCGGCTGTACGCATAGCGCAGAAAAATCAGTCCCAGTACCGGCATACAGTATTGGTTCGAGGTGAGTTTAGAGCCTGCACGTAGCAGATCTGCCGACTCCCACAGGTCAGCTTCCAGTTTTTTGACGTTCACGTTGTTGGCCACGAGGGGATTCCTCCTGTTGTTTGGATTTTCATTTTCTATTGTATCACATTTTTCTGCAATGTTCATCTTTAATCATCGCTATTTTCTTTTTTGACTGGAAAAAGTCGTTTACCAATGGCTGACAATGTGTTAGAATCATATACTTTCTCATTTGGAGACGCTAATCCTGCATCCAACGGATGCAGTTCAAGGGTTTGGGTGTTCCCAACCAGTATTTTGCAGAGCAAAACGAGCAGATGTATATACATCTGCATTGCTTGCGGGTGCTATGAAGCCTCTCAAGGTGCTTTCCAAATTTGAGAATCATTTTGCAATCAGGACCGTCCGTTTTCAAGTTCAACTTGAAGCGGACGGTTATTTTTTTGCTCAGGAAGTTTTCGAGTTTGCAACCGCAGCAAGCAGGGCGAGCCGGTACCACCTTGCAATTTTTGAATTCGATTTTACAAATCCGACTTCAAAAACGATTGTTGGGCTTCGCCAAAACCCGATATTCAGCACATAAACTGTGCCGACTGCGTATCTTAACAGACGCTGAATAATCAAATTTCTTGTAAAAAAATCGTTTCCGAAAAATCGTCGTTGATTCATTCAATATTACACAAAAGCGGAAGTATCACTTCCTAAAAAATCGAGCAATTTTATGGTATGCTCTATCCAGAGCCGTTCACAAGAACCGGACCTCCCAAGTCCGGTTTTCTCCCTCAAAACCGGACCTGATACGTCCTAAAAATACTTATTTGATTGTGATAGGCTTTCTACAAGCCTTCATCGACCCTTGAGAACCTAATGACCGTCTGCATGGGATACCCGGCGATGACCCCCAAGTGGGAGAGCCGGAAAACGCCGCCGGAAGGGGGCAGGAAACCCATGCAGGGAGAACGGCAGAAATACCAATAGATTTTTGAAAGGAGATTTTGCCTATGAAGAAAAACAAGTTTGAATTTATCATTGATTCTGAATTTCAATCTCAGATTCCTGCATTGACCGATGAAGAATTTCAGCAACTGGAAGAAAACATCCTTTCAGAGGGCGAAGTCCTGTCTCCCCTGATCGTCTGGGGCAACATTCTTGTTGATGGCCACAATCGCTATAAGATTCTCCAGCAGCACCCGGAAATTCCTTATACCACCCGTTCGATTTCCTGCACCTGCGAAACCCGTGAAGATGTTCTGGCATGGATCTGCAAACATCAGCTGGGTCGTCGGAATCTGACACCCGAACAGAAAAAGTTCCTGATTGGAAAGCAGTATCACTCTGAAAAATCCACTCGTGGGGGAAACCATGGCAATCAGTACACGCAGGTGGCAAACTGTCAAATTGACAATTTGCCATCGGTAGAAAACACGACCGAACGAATCGCCAAAGAAAATAATGTAAGTCCCTCTTTTGTAATTCGTGCCGAGCAGTTCATGAAAACCGTTGAGCTGATGGAAAAATACTGCCCCGGCATTCAGGAAGAAATCTTATCCGGCAAACTTAAGCTATCCCAGCGAGAGGCTACCATTATCCGTGGAACTCCCACAGAAGCATTGCCCACCGTGGTATCAACGTGGCGAGAGGAAAAGTTAAACGGTAAACCAGACGATAGTGCAGACACCTATGAAAATTCAGAATTGCTTTCCAAGGTCACCGAACGAAATTTCTCTAGTGCTGCCACATCGAAGATCCAAACGGCTGATCCACTCTCGGAGAATCGACCTTTTATTTCATCGGGAAAGCGCAGCACCGAACTCCAGACCATTCGTGAGCTAGGAGAAAAGATGGCAACGGTTGATCATGTCGCCGATGCCGAAGGAATGTTCAGTGAAATCAACAGTGCCTCTGATAGCTTTATTTTCCGTCTCGAACAATGCTTTGCTCTGTATCCCGACTTTCTGACAAATGTAGAGATTGAAGCAAAAGTTATTGCTGCTTTGCAAAAGGCAGAAAGCTATATTGTGCATCTGAAAGAACAGCATCGGCAGCATCTTCTGGAGACTACCAACAGCCAGTAAAATGCTTTCCAAAAATTTGTTTGATGAAAAAACACTGGAGGTGAATTTTATTTCCGACTACCTGACTGTCACTACACCTTTGCCGCAATATCTGCCCTATGCCCGCTTTCTGCTGGATACAGACCTGAGCCACACCGCAAAGCTGCTCTACACTCTGCTGCTGGACCGGGCAACACTTTCCCAAAAGAACAACTGGATGGATGAGCGCGGCTTCGTCTATGTGATTTTCCCTCTTTCATCATTGAGCGATGCTCTACGATGCAGCACCATGAGCATTAAACGTGCGTTGCGTTCACTGGAAGATGCTGATTTGATTGAGCGCAGAAGAGGTCGCATTACTGTGCCCAACAGCATCTTTGTAAAAGTTCCGACAGTGCAAAAATGTTCCCCTGCATGGAACGATTTTGTTCCATCCGATGGAACAGAAATGATATCTTCCATGGAACAAAAGTGTTCCACTAACCAACGTTATAAGAACAACCTGAAAGATAGCCACCTGATAAAAACAACAGCCGCCCCTTTAACCTTTGGAGAATATCATAATGTCTTTCTGACGGAAAAAGAGTACAAGCAACTCAAAGCCGATTTCTTCGGGCTGGACAGCCTGATCGAACAGCTTTCAACTTATATCCAGTCCACTGGAAAAAGGTATGCTGACCATGCCGCCGCCCTGCGCATCTGGGCAAAACGGCAAAAGTCGGAACAAAAGCAAGCACCGGGCATCCCGGACTACACATTCAGGGAAGGAGAAAGCCTATAAAGACGATCGAGAAAATTTTAGAACAGTCCGTTTCCAGTATTCCCGAAAACACCGAGGATTATTATGGCAAGGACGGCCTGCTTCATTGTGGAAAGTGTCACACCCCAAAAGAAGCGTTCTTTGTAAAGGGCATTGCCCTGATGGGCAAGAACAAGCATCCCGTCGAATGCAACTGCCAGCGCACGGAAAGAGAACAGCAGGAAGCCCTTATTAACCAACAAAAGCACATCGACCTTGTGCGGCGGCTGAAAGCCGAGGGATTTTCTGACCCGGCAATGCCGGACTGGACATTTGAAAATGACAATGGCCGCAGCCCTCAGATGCACTATGCACACCGCTATGTGGAACAGTGGCAGGCCATGCGCTCAGAGAACCTAGGACTGCTCCTCTGGGGCGGTGTGGGTACAGGCAAGAGTTTCCTTGCCGGGTGCATTGCGAACGCTCTGATGGAGCAGGAAGTGCCTGTGCGTATGACAAACTTCGCCCGAATCCTGAACGAGTTGAACAGCAGCTTTTCTGGGCGCAATGATATTGTGGACAAGCTCTGCCGCTATCCCCTGCTCGTCATTGACGATTTCGGCATGGAAAGAGGCACCGAGTACGCACTGGAGCAGATCTACAACATCGTGGACAGCCGATACCGCAGCCGGAAGCCGCTGATCGTCACTACCAACCTGACGCTGGACGAGATACGACACCCACAGGATACCGCTCATGCCCGCATCTATGACCGCCTGCTGGAAATGTGCGTTCCGATTTCCTGCATTGGGGTCAGCTTCCGGAAGGAGAACGCACAGGAAAAGCTGGAACGCTTAAAAAGTTTAATCGGATAGATCAGAAACATTTCTGACGGAATCCGCAGGACGTCCTAAGTTCTGCTACAAGGAAATGGAGTTGCCTATTGAATAATTTTCATCCTATAGAAAACAATCCCACCCCTTCGGAATGCTCTACGCCCACACTCGATGAATGGAGCGCATTCGCAACCTTTCTAGCCGATGTGATTGAGAAGTACGCATCGGTCTTGGAAATAGACAACGCAGTATCCTCAACCAACAACAAAAATCAACAAGATACTGTTGATACCGTTCTTGCAGCATGATATAATATTCTTGCAATATTTGTCCCAACACAGTGGTAAGGTCTCCCCTTCCACTGTATTACATACACAGAACGAGGTGCTTAAAATGAATCGTCCAGATGACTCTCCTAAAAATTCCATCCTCATTTACACCACAGAAGATGGCCTGACCAAAATTGATACAACCTTTGACGGTGACACCGTCTGGCTTTCCATTGACCAGATGGCTGAGTTGTTCCAACGTGACAAATCCACAATTTCCCGTCACATCAAAAACATTTTTGCAGAGGGTGAGCTTGAACGAGATTCAGTTGTTGCAAAATTTGCAACAACTGCCGCAGACGGAAAGACCTATCAGGTCGAATTCTACAATCTTGACGTCATTATTTCTGTTGGTTATCGTATCAAATCCAAACGAGGCACACAGTTCCGTATCTGGGCAACTGGCATCCTGAAGGAATATATGCGCAAGGGATTTGCGCTGGATGACGAACGCCTGAAAAATCTGGGCGGCGGTGGATATTTCAAAGAGCTGTTAGAACGCATCCGTGACATCCGTGCTTCCGAAAAAGTGTTTTATCGTCAGATTCTGGAAATCTATGCAACCAGCATTGACTACGACCCAAAAGCAGAAATCTCCGTCCAGTTCTTCAAAAAAGTCCAGAATAAAATTCATTATGCCATCCACGGTCAGACTGCCGCCGATGTCATTTACAACCGTGCAGATGCCGAAAAGGAATTTATGGGTCTGACCACTTTTGCAGGAAACCAGCCCACTTTACGAGAAGCTACTATTGCCAAAAACTATCTGAACGAGAAAGAGCTTCGTGCTATGGGGCAGTTGGTTTCCGGTTATCTGGATTTCGCAGAACGTCAGGCAGAACGTGAACAGCCCATGACAATGCAGGATTGGGCAAACCACCTTGACCGTATTCTGACTATGAGCGGCGAGCAGCTGCTTGTTGGCAATGGCAGTGTGACCCACAAGCAGGCAGTGGACAAGGCTACTACCGAATATCGGAAATACAAGGCTAAAACCCTCAGCGATGTGGAGCAGGATTATCTGGATTCCATTAAGTTTTTGGAGCAGAAAACAGACAAGAAATAACTGTTTTGTGAGGTTTTTATGTCACAGGAAAAGACAAATGTTTACATTTACACCCGTGTTTCCACGACCATGCAGATTGATGGATACTCGCTGGATGCACAGAAAGCTCGCATGAAAGCCTATGCAGACTTCAACAACTACCAGATCGTCGGCGAATACGAGGATGCAGGCAAATCGGGCAAATCCATTGAAGGCCGTGCTTCTTTCTGCCGGATGATGGAGGACATCAAATCCGGCAAGGATGGTGTTGCCTATGTGCTGGTGTTCAAGCTCTCCCGTTTTGGCCGCAACGCTGCCGATGTACTGTCTACCTTGCAGGTAATGCAGGATTTTGGTGTGAACCTGATTTGCGTGGAGGACGGCATTGATTCTTCTAAAGACGCTGGCAAGCTGATGATCTCCGTTTTGTCTGCTGTCGCTGAGATCGAGCGTGAGAACATCCGTGTTCAAACTATGGAAGGTCGTATCCAGAAAGCAAGGGAAGGTCGCTGGAACGGCGGTTTTGCGCCTTATGGCTATCGTTTGGTTGACGGTGTGCTGCAAATCAATGAGGATGAAGCCCCTGCCATTCGCACGATTTTTGAGCAATATGTAAACACCGACACAGGTGCAAATGGTCTTTCCAAATATCTGGAGACCCACGGCTTTCAGAAACTTGCCCGTCAAAATGGCACCTCTCCCCTTTTCAGCGCAACGTTGATTCGTGCCATCCTGAAGAACCCCGTCTACTGTGGAAAAATCGCCTTTGGTCGCCGCAAACTCGAAAAGATTCACGGCACCCGGAACGAATATCATCAGGTTCCACAGGAGAATTATTTGCTGGTGGACGGCCTGCACAAGGGCATCGTATCAGAAGAATTGTGGAACGCTGCACAGGTCAAGCTGTTGGCACAATCCAAACGATACGAGCCAGTCAACCGCAGCAAAACGGAACAGGCGCACTTGTTATCCGCCCTTGTCAAATGCCCAATTTGCGGTGCCGGAATGTACAGCAACAAATGCACCAAACGAAAGAAAGATGGCACACCCTATAAATCTTTCTCTTATTACAGTTGCAAGCACCGCAAGATGCAACGTGGACAGAAGTGCGATTTCAACAAGCAAATTCAAGAGGAAGTTCTGGACAATGCTGTGGTAGAGGTTATCATCAAACTGGTCAGCAATCCAAAGTTTGCCGCCATGATGCAGGAGAAGATCAACAGCAAAGTAGACACCACCGCCATCGAACAGGAAATTGCTGCCGCCGAAAAAATGTTGCGACAGTATTACTCCGTCAAGTCCAAAATCACGGAGGAGATCGACACACTTGACCCGGATGACCGCCACTATATCATCCGCAAATCTGACCTTGACGAGCGGCTTTACAGGATGTACGATAAAATCGAGGAAGCCGAAAACAACCTGATGGATGCCCGGGCAAAGAAGCAGGCTATCGAAACAGATAAAATCACGGGCGATAACATTTACAAAGTTCTCATCTGCTTTGAAAAGCTCTACAATGTGATGAATCCCCTTGAACGCAAAAAGCTGATGGAACATCTGATTTCCGAAATTCAGATTTGTCCGGAGCGTCAACCCAACGGTCAATGGCTCAAATCCATCAAATTCAGACTGCCTATCGTCGAAAACGACATTGATCTGTGTTTGGACAACGAAAGTCATACCGAATGTGTCATTGCACTTTCCAAGGGTGAGATCGACTCCTGAAAGGGATGCACTGAAATACTTTAAGATGATTTAAACCCAAAGCACAGCTCGTTGGAGCATTATGTTCTCTGCGAGCCGGTGTTTTTCCCTCGCTCAAGCTGCTCAATAACAAAAAACGGTCGGAGTTACTCGTCAGGCAACTCCGACCATTTTTTCTCTTTTTATTCCTCTTCGTCCCTGGCCCAGTGATAGGCGCAGCGGACAGCCTTATTCCAGCCCTTGATGCGCTTTGTGCGTTCCTCTTCCGAGATGGCCGGGCAGAACACGCGGTCCACCGACCAGTTGCGGGTGATGTCCTCGGCGGACTGCCAGTAGCCTACGGCGAGGCCGGCCAGATAGGCCGCGCCCAGCGCCGTCGTTTCCACGCAGCGGGGACGCTTGACTTCGAGGTCGCTGATGTCAGCCATGGTCTGCATGAGATAGTTGTTGGCCGACGCGCCGCCGTCCACCCGGAGAGACTTCATGGCGATGCCGGAGTCCGCCGCCATGGCGCGGAGGACGTCGTTGACCTGATAGCAGATGCTGTCCAGCGTGGCGCGGATGATGTGGTACTTGTTGCAGCCCCGGGTGAGGCCCACGATGGTGCCGCGGGCGTACTGATCCCAGTGGGGCGCGCCGAGGCCGGTGAAGGCCGGCACGACGTAACAGCCGTTGGTGTCCTTGACCTTCTGGGCCATATACTCGGAGTCGCGGGCCTCTTCCAGCAGGCGCAGCTCATCGCGGAGCCACTGGATGGCCGCACCGGCCACGAAAATAGAGCCTTCCAGCGCATAATTCACCTTGCCGTCGGGGCCGCAGGCGATGGTGGTGACAAGGCCGTTCCGGGATGTGACCGGCGTCTCACCGGTGTTCATGAGCAAAAAGCCGCCGGTGCCAAAGGTGTTTTTCGCCTCGCCGGAGGCAAAGCAGGTCTGGCCGAAGAGGGCCGCCTGCTGGTCGCCTGCCGCACCGGCAATTTTTATCTCGCCGCCGAAGTGCATCGGGTCAGCGTACTCATAAAAGCCGCTGGACGGCACCGGCTTCGGGAGCATACATTTCGGGATGTTCAGCTCCTGCAGGATCTCGTCGTCCCATTCCAGCGTGTGGATGTTGAACATCATGGTGCGGCTGGCATTGGTATAGTCGGTGACGTGCAGTTTTCCGCAGGTCAGCTTCCAGATGAGCCAGGTCTCCACGGTGCCGAAGAGCAGTTCTCCCCGCTCGGCCCTTTCGCGGGCGCCGGGGATATGATCCAGTATCCACTTGAGCTTGGTGGCCGAGAAATAGGCGTCGATGATGAGGCCGGTCTTCTGCCGGAATTTCTCCGTCAGGCCCCGGGCTTTCAGCTCGTCGCAGTATTCGCTGGTGCGGCGGCACTGCCAGACGATGGCGTGGCAGATGGGCTCCCCGGTCTCCTTGTCCCAGACGATGGTGGTCTCCCGCTGGTTGGTGATGCCGATGGCGGCGATGTCCTCGGCTCGGGCGCCGACTTTGTTCATGGCCGAGAGGGCCACGCCCAGCTGGGTGGCCCAGATCTCATTGGCGTCGTGCTCCACCCAGCCGGGTCTCGGGTAATACTGGGCAAATTCCTTCTGCGCGACGCTGCAGATCTCACCCGCTTTGTTGAACAGGATACAGCGGTTCGAGGTGGTTCCGGCGTCCAGCGCCATGATGTACGACATAGGCTCTTTTCTCCTTTTCCTGCTCTGGTTTTATAGTGTCAGAACGCCAGCGCGGGGCTCACTTCGTTCCGCCGCTGGGTCTGGACGATACAATCCTTGTCCGGCACGACGCCCGCCGTACCGAGGGTGGAAAAGACGGTCTGCAGCGCCAGCATAGGGGTGTTGTTCTCCTGCGAGAGGTGACAGAGGGCAAACTTCTTGCAGCCCTCCTGGATGAGTTCCAGCAGCTTTGCCGCGCACTCGTCGTTGGAGAGGTGGCCCCGGACCGACTCGATGCGGGCGCGCAGATAGTAGGGGTACGGCCCGCTGCGGAGCATATGCAGGTCGTAGTTGCTCTCGAGGGCCACAAGGTCGCAGCCGGAGAGGGCTTCATGTACAGCAGGAGTCAGCACACCGAGGTCGGTGGCGATGGTCATGGTCTTCTCGTCGGGGGTGTGGATGCGGTAGCCCACGCAGGGGACGTCGTGGCTGGTGGGAAAAGCTTTGACCCCGAAGACACCGATGTCCTCTTCCCTGCCCGGCGTCAGGGCCGTCAGGTCGCAACTGGCGGGAACGACCCCGTTCGCGTCCAGAAATTCCAGCGTTTCCTCTGCACCGTACACCGGCAGCGGATATTTTTTCAGGAAGGTGGAAAGGCCCTTCACATGGTCGCTATGCTCATGGGTGACAAGAATGCCGTCGCAGTCGGAGATGTTCAGCTCCAACTCCTTGAGGGCTGCGCCGGTGGTGCGGACGCCTTTGCCCATATCCACGATGAGATACCGCTCCCCACAGCGCACGACGCTGCTGTTACCGGAGGAACCGGAATAAAGAGAGATAAATTCAGACATGATAAACCTCAACAAATAAAACCCCTCCGTCTGCTGCGCAGTCATAAAAACGCAGGGACCTGACGGACTGCCAATGCCTCCCCTCGACAGGGGGAGGCGGCACGCCGCAGGCGTGACGGAGAGGTTTTTCTAATTACAGAGCCTGTTCCAGTGCAGCGGGCATCCGCTCCACCTTCCTGATGTCAGCACCGAGGCCGCGCAGCTTCTCCACGATGTTCTCGTAGCCGCGCTCGATATGACCGATCTCCTCGATCTCGCTGGTGCCGTCGGCCATCAGGGCTGCAACGACCATCGCTGCACCGGCGCGCAGGTCGGAAGCGCGGAGCGGAGCGGGAGAAAGCTTCTCCACGCCCTCGAACACGGCCACCTGACCGTCCACCTGGACATTCGCGCCCATCTTGCGCAGCTCGTCCACATAACGGAAGCGGTTGTCCCACACACTCTCGGTGACGGTGGAAGTCCCCTTTGCCACGCTGAGCAGAACGCCCATCAGGGGCTGCATATCGGTGGGGAAGCCCGGGTGGGGCATGGTGTTGATTTTGAGGGGCAGGATGTCGCCGGTGCGGCGAACCCGCACAGCATCGTCAAACTCCTCCACCTCAATGCCCGCACGGCGGAGCTTTGCGGTGATAGGCTCGAGGTGCTTGGGGGTGACGTTCTTCACCAGCACATCGCCGCCGGTGGCCGCTGCAGCCACCATGTAGCTGCCGGCCTCGATCTGGTCGGGGATGATGCTGTAAGTGCAGCCGTGCATCTGCTCGACGCCGCGCACCTTGATGACATCGGTGCCTGCGCCGCGCACATCAGCGCCGCACATATTCAGGAAGTTGGCCAGATCGACCACATGGGGCTCCTTGGCACAGTTTTCCAGAATGGTCTGACCCTTGGCCATGACAGCGGAGAGCATACCGTTCATGGTAGCGCCCACGCTCACCTTATCAAAGAAGATATGAGCGCCGTTCAGCTCGTCGGCGTGGACGGTGATCATGCCGTAGTCCACACTGTCCTCTGCGCCCAGAGCGCTGAACACCTTCAGGTGCTGGTCGATGGGGCGGGGGCCGAGGTTGCAGCCGCCGGGCATGGCCACCTCGGCCTTGCCGAAGCGGGACAGCAGTGCGCCGAGGAAATAGTAGCTGGCGCGCATCTGGCGGGACAGGTCGTCGGGGACGTTGGTGCCGGTCAGATGGGTGGTGTCGATCTCGTAGGTGTTCTTGTTCAGCATCCGGACCTTTGCGCCCAGCACGCTGAGGATCTTGAGGCTCACCGCCACATCGCTGATGTCCGGCAGGTTCTCGATGACGCAGACGTCCGCTGCCAGAATGGTAGCGGGCAGGATGCCCACAGCCGCATTCTTCGCGCCGGAGATGATGACTTCGCCGTGCAGGGGCTTACCGCCCGTAATAACAAACTTTTCCAATTTTATGATCTCCTTGTCACAGTCCCGCTCCCCGCAGGCCCAAAAGGTCAGTTCAAGGTACGTTATTCCTTCTCGCTGTACAAAGCTCACAACCAGTTGGCATAATTACAGCTACTTTATTATACACAACTTCCAGCAAAAAGCAAAGCCCCAATGCACGCTCGTCGATTATTTTCTGTTTTGCCCAGTTTCTTTTCTATTATTCTCGGATTTTGTCTCTTATTTTCAGGAAAATTTTACATTTGCCACTGCTTACCACACACTGTCGTCGCAGCGGGTCTCCTTGATCCAGCCCAGCTGATAGGCCCGGACCAGCTGTTTGAGGTCGTGGACCTTCTCCCGCAGGATCTCGCCCTCGTCGGTCTCCTCCACGAGGATGCGGTGGTTCTCCGTCTCGAGGATGTTCTTCTGGGAGAGGATGTCCAGATTCTCGTTCACAGCCTTTTCGGCACTCTCGAAGGGCTGGTGGGTGCGCAGGGACATGGTGCGGCTGGAATAGACCAGCGTGTAGCCCGCGATGCCGGTCTTTTCGTGGTAGGCGCGGCAGAAACCGCCGTCGATGACCACGAGGCGTCCGCCGCCCTTGATGGGGCTCTCGCCCTTCTTCTCCTGCACGGGGACATGGCCGTTGACGATGTGGCTGGTGCCGGGCAGGCCGAACTCGGCGAGGATGCGGCGGCAGACGGCTTCCTCATTATACCATGTATAATAGGGGTCCTTTACCTCGGTGTGAGTGGAAGCGTCTTCGACATACAGCCGCTCGAAGGTAGTCATGGCGCTGCGGCCATACAGGGGCGAGAGCTTGCCGCACCACAGATACCACAGGAAATCCTGTCCGCTCTGGCGGGCGGCGCTGCCCTCGGGGGCGAAGTAGCCCCGGCGGGCGCGCTCGTCGCAATAGTCCATGAGGGCGCGGCCCGAGTAGGCGTGGCCCTCGAACCGCTCCACAGCGAAGGTGCCTTTCTTAGTCATCGGCACAGCGCCGTGGTAGAGCAGGTTGCCGTTCTCGATGTGGTAGACACTGCCCTTGGCGTACAGGAACTCGACGTGCTGCTGTAATTTCTCGCTCTGGCGGAAGGACTGCACCAGCTTTTGCAGCACCACCTTCTCGTCGCTGTTCAGCGCGGTGGGGTCGGCGGGGTCTACCGTCGGGAAAGACGTATCCCGCATGGGGTACTCCCTGCCGCCCACCATGACGGTCCCCTTCTCCCAGTTGATGCGGCGCAGGAAGTCGCGGTCCTGCATCTTGAAATCCGGGTTGCGGTCGATGACCTGACACTCGAGCTTGAGCATCAGGATGGTGATGGCCTTATGCATGACGGCGCAGCGATGGAGCATACCGGGGGTGTAGGGGCCGCGGGCAGTGTCGGTGTGAGGCATCCAGATGGTCAAGTCGTCGTCGCCATAGAACTGCTCGGCCATCCGCTGCAGGTGGCGGAGGTTGATGCCGTAGCAGTCCTCCACCATGCCATGGTTGTGGTAAGAGAGGGTGGTCTTCAGCACCGTGCAGATGCAGATGGGACTGCCGGCCGCCGCGCCCATCCAGACCACGTCGTGGTTGCCCCACTGGATGTCCACATCGTGGTGGCGCATCAGCAGGTCAAGGATGACGTCGGGGCGGGGGCCGCGGTCGAACAGGTCGCCCACGATGTGGAGCTTGTCCACGGCCAGACGCTTGATGAGCTCACAGAGACGGACGATGAACTTATCGGCGCGGCCATTCTCGATGATGCTGCCGACGATCTGGCCGTAGTAGAGGTCTTTGTCGTGGTCCTCGAAGTGGGCGTGGAGCAGCTCATCCAGAATGTAACCGCAGCTGGACGGCAGGCAGGCCCGGACATGCTCCCGGGTGTGCTTGGAAGAGACGAGGCGGCAGATGTCGATGAGCCGCAGCAGCGTCTCACTGTACCACTGTTCCAGCGCTTCCTCGTCGGCGCAGCGCTCCTTGAGCTGGGGCAGCTTCTCGTTCGGATAATAGATCAGAGTCGCCAGCTCGGCCCGCGTCCCCTCCGGCACGGTATCCCCCAGCACAATGTCTACCTTTTCGCGGATGACGCCGGAAGCGGAGTTCAGGATATGTACGAACGCCTCGTTCTCACCGTGCAGGTCGCTCATGAAGTGCTCGGTGCCTTTGGGCAGCTTGAGCAGTGCCTGTGTGCTGATGATCTCGCTGGCGGCCGCTGCCTGCGAGGGGTAGTCCCGGGCCAGAAGGCTCAGATATTTCAGGTTGTCCCGGATCTCTTCGGTCTCTGTACGCATGGTGTCCTCCAAATCATGTAGTATTCTTGCATGACATGCAATATTCAATCTTAGTATACCACTTGCGGGGGCAAAAATGATATAATAGCCTCGGATAATTTAATATGATTCTTTCTCATAGGAGTTGGACAATATGTCTAAAAACATTTCCACAACGCCGCCTGTCTCCTGTACCCTCTGCCCCCGCCGCTGCGGCGCAGACCGCGCCGCCGGGCAGACAGGCTTCTGCGGGGCGGGCGGCACCCTGAAAGCCGCCCGCGCGGCCCTGCACTTCTGGGAAGAGCCCTGCATCAGCGGCACCCGGGGCAGCGGCACCGTGTTTTTCTCGGGCTGCACCCTCAAGTGTTGTTTCTGCCAGAATTACCCCATCAGCGCCGAGGGACTGGGCAAAGAGATCACGATAGAGCATCTGGCCGAAATTTTCCTCGATCTGCAGAAGCAGGGCGCCCACAACATCAACCTCGTCACCCCCGGCCAGTGGCGGCCCTGGATCATCGCGGCGCTGGACATTGCCCGGGCCGAGGGGCTGCGTCTGCCCATCGTCTGCAACACCGGCGGCTATGAGACGGTGGAGAGCGTGGAGGCGTGGCGCGGCTCTATCGACATCTGGCTGGCCGATTTGAAGTACGTCTCCCCTTCCCTCTCCGCCGAGCTTTCCTCTGCGCCGGACTACTTCGCCCAGGCCAGGCCCGCCATCGAGGCCATGATGGCGCAGGCGGGCCATCCGGTGTTCGACAGCGAGGGCATCTTACAGAAAGGCGTCATCCTGCGGCATCTGGCCCTGCCCGGCCACATCGACGACAGTTTTGCCGTCCTCGACCGGATGGCCGCATGGAACGAGGCCGACCCCGGCTGCTTCATTCCCAGTGTCATGAGCCAGTACACCCCCTTTTACAAGGCCGCAGAGCACGGCATCGGGCGGCGCATCACCACCTACGAGTACCGCCGGGTGGTCAATTATGCCATGGATCTGGGGCTGACCGCCGGCTATATGCAGCAGAAGAGCAGCGCCCGGGAGGAGTATACACCCAGCTTTGATTTGACGGGCATTTAACCAGCCGGTAACCCTATCAGAGGCAGGTGGAGGGGAGTTTTCCAAGCAAATGTCCAGAGAAGTGGGGCCCCGGCGCGAAGCGTTGGGGCGAAACCATGGGTTTCGGGTCCCATTTGCGGGGAAACTACCGGATGGCCTGCCGATACGCTTTCCGTCACAATCCACAAAAATCCTACCAAATTTTCTCTCGCAGTGTTTTTCTTTTCCTTGCAAATCCTCTCCGAAAGCACTATAATGGATACAACGATGTGCGTCATGTAGGGTCTGGCTGCCCTGCTGAGCACCAAACGCCCCGTCTCAAGAATGGTATATGAGAGGCGGCGGCTCAAATGCCCGAGAAGAGCAACAGGAGGACCGTTATGGAACATTTCAACCCCATTCTGGGCCACGAGACGACCGGACCGAAATTCATCACCTGCGGCGAGATCATGCTGCGCCTGACCCCGCCGAACTACGAAAAACTCCGCATGGCCACCAACTTTGAGGCCAGCTACGGCGGCAGCGAGGCCAACATCGCCCTCGCACTGGCAAACCTCGGCGTGGACAGCACCTTCTTCAGCGTCGTGCCGAACAACAGCCTCGGCAAAAGCGCTGTGCGCTGGCTGCGCTCCAACGACGTCCACTGCACCCCCATGATCCTCACCGAGCCGGATGAGACGCCCTCCAACCGTCTGGGTACATACTACCTCGAGACCGGCTACGGCATCCGCCCCTCCAAGGTCATCTATGACCGCAAGCACAGCGCCATCACCGAGTACGATTTCTCTCAGGTCGATCTGGACGAGCTGCTGGAGGGCTTCGACTGGCTGCACCTGAGCGGCATTACCCCGGCTCTGGCCCCCAACTGCCGCGGCCTCATCATCGATATGCTCAAGGAGGCCAAGAAGAAGGGCCTGACCGTCAGCTTCGACGGCAACTTCCGCTCCACCCTCTGGACCTGGGACGAGGCCCGCGACTTCTGCACCGAGTGCCTGCCCTATGTGGACGTGCTGCTGGGCATCGAGCCCTACCACCTGTGGAAGGACGAGAACGACCACTCCAAGGGCGACTGGAAGGACGGCGTGCCTCTGCAGCCCAGCTATGAGCAGCAGGACGAAATTTTCCAGCACTTCATCGAGCGCTACCCCAGCCTGAAGTGCATCGCCCGCCACGTCCGCTATGCCCACAGCGGCAGCGAGAACAGCCTGAAAGCCTTTATGTGGTATGACGGCCACACCTTCGAGAGCAAGCTGTTCACCTTCAACATCCTCGACCGCGTGGGCGGCGGCGACGCCTTCGCCAGCGGCCTCATCTACGCCATGCTCCACAACTACAAGGCCATGGACATGATAAACTTTGCGGTGGCAAGCAGCGCCATCAAGCACACCATCCACGGCGATGCCAACATCACCGACGATGTCAGCTCCATCCGCAACCTGATGAACATGAACTACGACATCAAGCGCTAAAGCAAACCAAAACGGCTCCGGTACGTCCAGACTGTGTACCGAGGCCGTTCTTTTTATGTTATGCCGCTCCGGCACTTCCTGCCGGATGACGATAAGTATGACTCCTGAAAGATTTTTTGAGCTTTTTCCTGTCAGATCATTGACAAACCGCTTTTTGCATGATAAAATCACACACGATTTTGAGAGACGAAGCGTGTCGAAGTCTTTTCAAAGCAATTTACCTTGGACCGCCCATCGGGGCTAAGGCCATACGGACAGCCGGGTCCACTGCCGACCGGCGGCGCAAGCTGCCATTATTGATTGAACGTCATAGTTCAAATTTTATAAGTTGGTTCCTTTACAACCATGAAATTGCGCGGAGCGTGCGCAGACTTGTGAAACGGTCAATAAGAGTAGTAAAAGTGTAGTTGCTATATAGACTCTCGTCATCCCGTCCTTTTGAATCCTGATGAATCATGCTGCGATACGGCTCTGGCGTCTTTGCCCCGGAGGCTTTGTCCGCGCATTCAAACGGTTTTTTCAAAGCGCAAGCCTGCATTTCTGTGCAGGGCTTGTGCTTTTTTGTTTGCCCGCATGGTTTGCAGCAGGAGTCAGGGACGGAGGAAAAAACATGAGTGAGAACCGTACACGGTTCCGGCTGGACCAGCGCCGCGCACCGATCTACGAGGCTCTGGAGCAGTTCCGACAGATGCGGGTGGTCCCCTTCGATGTGCCGGGCCACAAGCGTGGCCGGGGCAACCCGGAGTTGACGGCCTTTCTGGGCCAGCAGTGCGTGGGCGTGGACGTCAACAGCATGAAACCGCTGGACAATCTCTGCCACCCGGTATCGGTCATCCGGGAGGCCGAGGAGCTGGCCGCCGACGCCTTCGGCGCAGCACACGCTTTTCTGATGGTGGGCGGCACCACCAGCTCGGTGCAGAGCATGGTGCTGACGGTCTGCAAGCGGGGCGACGAGATCATTCTCCCCCGCAATGTCCACCGCAGTGTGCTGAACGCACTGGTGCTCTGCGGCGCAGTGCCGGTCTATGTCAATCCCGAAGTGGACAAGCGCCTCGGCATCTCGCTGGGCATGAAGCGGGAGCAGGTGGCAAAAGCCATCAAGGAGCACCCCAACGCCGTGGCCGTGCTGGTGAACAACCCCACCTATTACGGCATCTGCTCTGATTTGCGTGCCATCGTCAAGATGGCCCACGACGCCGGGATGCTCTGCCTCGCCGACGAGGCCCACGGCACCCACTTCTACTTCGGCGGCGGCAGTCTGCCCGTCTCCGCCATGGCGGCAGGCGCGGACATGGCGTCCGTCTCCATGCATAAGAGCGGCGGCAGCTTAACGCAGTCGAGCCTGCTGCTCATCGGCCCCAACGTCCACCCCGGCTATGTGCGCCAGATCATCAACCTGACCCAGACTACCTCCGGCAGCTACCTGCTCATGTCCAGCCTCGACATCTCCCGGCGGAACCTCGCGCTGCGGGGCCGGCAGGTGTTCCATCAGGTGGCTGACATGGCCGAGTATGCCCGCGAAGAGATCAACGCCGTGGGCGGCTACTACGCCTTCGGCAAGGAGCTGTGCAACGGCAACTCGGTCTTCGACTTCGACACCACAAAGCTCAGCGTCCACACGCTGGACATCGGCCTCGCCGGCATCGAGGTCTACGACATCCTGCGGGATGAGTACGACATCCAGATCGAGTTCGGCGACATCGGCAACATCCTCGCCTACCTCTCCATCGGCGACCGCCCGCAGGAGATTGAGCGTCTGGTGAGCGCACTGGCCGAGATAAAGCGCCGCTACCACACCGACGGCACCGGCCTGCTGAGCCAGGAATACATCGACCCCGTCGTTGCCGCCAGCCCGCAGGAAGCGTTCTACGCCCCCAAAAAGAGCCTGCCCCTCCGGGAGACCGAGGGCATGGTGTGCAGCGAGTTCGTCATGTGCTACCCGCCGGGCATCCCCATCCTGGCTCCCGGCGAGCGCATCACCAAAGAGATACTGAACTATATCGAGTACGCCAAGGCCAAAGGCTGCAGCATGACTGGCCCGGAAGACCCGGACATCCTGCACCTGAATGTTCTGGCATAAGGAGAAGCAGATGGAGTTTTGGTTTTCGGAATTTCACACCCCGGACGTCAAGCACAGCATCCGGGTGAACAAGCAGCTCTACTCCAAGCAGAGCGACTATCAGCGCATCGACATTTTTGAGACGCCTGAGTTTGGCCGGGTGCTGACGCTGGACGGCAATGTGATGCTCACCGAGCGGGACGAGTTCATCTACGACGAGATGATCGTCCACGTCCCCATGGCCGTCCACAAGGAGGCAAAAGACATCCTCGTCATCGGTGCAGGCGACGGCGGCGTGGTGCGGGAGCTGACCCGCTACGACCGGGTCGAACGCATCGACCTCGTGGAGATGGACCCCCAGGTCGTGGAAGCCTGCCGCGCCTATCTGCCCGGCAACGCCTGCCGGATGGATGACCGCCGGGTCCACATCTACTTCGAGAACGCTCTGAAATACATCCGCCGCTGCGAGGAGGAATATGACCTCATCATCGTGGACTCCTCCGACCCCTTCGGCCCCTCCGAGGGCCTGTTCACCCGGGAGTTCTACGGCAGCTGCTTCAACGCCCTGAAAGAGGACGGCATCATGGTCAACCAGCAGGGCAGCCCCTTCTACACCGAGGACGCCAGCGCCATGCAGCGCAGCCACAAGCGCATCGCGTCCACCTTCCCCGTCAGCCGGGTCTATCAGGCACACATCCCGACCTTCGCCGCCGGCTACTGGCTCTTCGGCTTTGCCAGCAAGAAGTACCACCCCATCGACGACCTGGACGCCGACGCATGGAAGGCGCTCAATCTGCGCACCCGCTACTATACCACCCGGCTCCACGTCGGAGCTTTCTATCTGCCGGCATTCCTCGAGGAGATGCTGCGCGAAGTGGAGGAACCCAAATGATCTCACCCAATGTTGAAACCTTTATCGGCTGCGACAGCAGCTACCGCGCCGCCGACATCGTGCTTTACGGCGCACCGTTCGACTCCACCACCAGCTACCGCCCCGGCGCACGGTTCGGCCCGTCGGCCATCCGGCACGAGAGCTTCGGCCTCGAGACTTACAGCCCCTACCAGAACGCCGATCTGACCGACTTCGACATCTTCGACAGCGGCGACCTCGAGCTCTGCTTCGGCTCCAGCGAAGCCGCCCTTGCCGACATCGAGGCCCGGGCGGCAGAGATCCTGCACGACGGCAAGCTTCCGCTCCTGCTGGGCGGTGAGCATCTGGTGACGCTGGGTGCGGTGCGGGCCGTGGCAGAGAAACACCCCGGCCTCCACATCATCCACTTCGACGCCCACGCCGACCTGCGGGACGACTACCTCGGTGCGAAGCTGAGCCACGCCTGTGTGCTGCGCCGCTGCCACGAGATCGTGGGCGACGGCCACATCCACCAGTTCTGCATCCGCAGCGGCGAGCGGGCCGAGTTCGAGTTTGCGGCCCAGCATACCGAGATGCACAAGTTCGACTTCACCGGCCTTGCCGAGCTCACCGAACAGCTCTGCGCCACCAAAGAGCCGGTCTACCTCACCATCGACCTCGACTGCCTCGACCCCTCCTGCTTCCCCGGCACCGGTACCCCCGAGGCCGGCGGCGTGAGCTTTTTGCAGCTGCTGGACGCCATCCGCACCGTGTCCAAGGCCAACATCGTGGGCGCCGACCTCAATGAGCTGGCCCCCATGCTGGACATCTCCGGCGTCTCCACGGCCACGGCCTGCAAGGTGCTGCGGGAGCTGCTGATCGCCCTCGACAAGGGCTGGCCCGGGTTTCAGGTCTGACAAAAAATAATTTGATATAAAGGAGAAATCATCATGAGCAAAGTTCTGATCATCGGCTGCGGCGGCGTGGCCTCCGTCGCCATCCACAAGTGCTGCCAGGTCCCCGAAGTGTTCACCGACATCTGCATCGCCAGCCGCACCAAGTCCAAGTGCGACAAGCTGGCCGCAGAGCTTGCCCCCAAGACCACCACCAACATCACCACCGCACAGGTGGATGCCGACCATGTGGACGAGGTCATCGCCCTCATCAAGAGCTATCAGCCCGACCTCGTGATGAACATCGCCCTGCCCTATCAGGACCTGACCATCATGGACGCCTGCCTCGCCTGCGGCGTCAACTACATGGACACCGCCAACTACGAGCCGGAGAACACCGACGACCCCACGTGGCGTGCCATCTATGAGAAGCGCTGCAAGGAGGCAGGCTTCTCCGCCTACTTCGACTACAGCTGGCAGTGGGCCTACGCCAAAAAGTTTGAGGAAGCCGGCCTCACCGCCCTGCTGGGCAGCGGCTTCGACCCGGGCGTGACCCAGGCTTACTGCGCCTACGCCAAGAAGCACGAGTTCGACACCATCGACACCATCGACATCCTCGACTGCAACGGCGGCGACCACGGCTATGCTTTCGCCACCAACTTCAACCCCGAGATCAACCTCCGCGAAGTCTCCGCCCCCGGCAGCTACTGGGAGAACGGCCATTGGGTCGAGATCCCGGCCATGAGCATCAAGCGGGAGTACGATTTCGACAAGGTGGGCCAGAAGGATATGTACCTGCTCCACCACGAGGAGATCGAGTCTCTGGCAAAGAACATCCCGGAGGCAAAGCGCATCCGCTTCTTCATGACCTTCGGCCAGAGCTATCTCGACCATATGCGCTGCCTCGAGGACGTGGGGATGCTCTCCACCACCCCCATCAACTTCAACGGGCAGGAGATCGTCCCCATCCAGTTCCTGAAAGCCCTCCTGCCTGATCCCGCCAGCCTCGGCCCCCGCACCAAGGGCAAGACCAACATCGGCTGCATCTTCACCGGCAAGAAGGACGGCAAGGAAAAGACCTACTACATTTACAACGTCTGCGACCACCAGGAGTGCTACAAGGAAGTCGGCTCTCAGGCCATCAGCTATACCACCGGCGTTCCGGCCATGTGCGGCGCACTGATGCTGCTGACCGGCAAGTGGACCACCAAGGGCGTCCACACCGTGGAAGAGTTCGACCCGGACCCGTATCTGGACGCACTGGACAAGTACGGCCTGCCCCGCTCTGAGAGCCACAGCCCGGCTCTGGTGGACTGATGCGGCTGGTCGATACGCGCCCGCCCTTCGCGGGGCTGGCAAACCTCTCGGAAGGCGCACTCGCTTCCCTGCCCACCCCCTGCTATCTGCTGGACGAAGCCCAGCTGCGCCGCAACGGCGAAATTCTGTTGGGGGTCCAGCAGCGGACAGGCTGCAAGATTTTATTAGCGCAGAAAGCTTTCTCCAACTTCGACCTCTACCCGCTTCTCGCACCCTACCTCGCAGGCACTGAGGCCAGCGGCCTCTACGAGAGCCGTCTGGGCAAGGAAGAGCTGCCCGAGAAGGAGAACCACGTCTTCTGCGCCGCCTACCGGGTGGACGAGTTCAATGAGCTTCTGGATTACGCCGACCACATCGTGTTCAACTCCCCGGCCCAGCTGGCAAAGTTCGGCCCTGCGGCCAAGGCGGCGGGCAAGAGCGTCGGTCTGCGCATCAACCCGGAGCGTTCCACGCAGGAAGGCCATGCCATCTATGACCCCTGCGCCCCGGGCAGCCGTCTCGGCACCACCCGCGCCCAGTGGGACGCGGCTCTGGCAAAACAGCCGGGCCTCGCCGCCCTGCTGGACGGCCTGCACTTCCACACCCTCTGTGAGCAGGACGCCGACGCGCTGGCCATGACGCTGGACGCTGTGGAAGAGAAGTTCGGCGACCTGCTGCCGGGGCTGAAATGGCTCAATTTTGGCGGCGGACACCACATCACCCGCCCGGGCTATGACCTTGCCACGCTGGAAGCCTGCATCGCCCGGATGCAGGAGAAGTACGGCGTACAGGTCTATCTGGAGCCGGGCGAGGCGTGGGCGCTGAACGCGGGCTATCTCGTCACCACAGTGCTGGACACCCTGCAGAACGGTGACACCAGCCTCGCCGTCCTCGATATGTCTGCGGCCTGCCACACCCCGGACGTCATCGAGATGCCCTACCGCCCTCCCCTGCTGGACGCGGGCGAACCGGGCGAAAAGCCCTGCACCATCCGCCTCGGCGGGCCGACCTGCCTTGCGGGCGATGTCGTGGGAGACTACAGCTTCGACGCCCCGCTTGCCGAGGGAGACCGGCTCATCTTCGGCGACATGGCCATCTACACCACCTGCAAGAACAACACCTTCAACGGAATGCCCCTGCCGCCCATCTGGGCGCTGGCTGAGGACGGCACCTGCCGGGAGCTGGTCCGCTTCGGCTACAACGACTTCAAAATGCGGCTGGGTCACCGCGCATAAAACGAAAGCCATCGGCTGTCTGGGCCGATGGCTTTTTGTTTACTTGAGTTTCTTTTTGGCTTCGTACTCCCGCAGGGCGGTCAGTGCCTCGCCCGACAGCGGGTAGAGGGCCAGCATATTGAATATGGTCATCAGGCCGATGCCCACGTCACCGAGGTCCCACACCACGGTGTAGGCCTGCATACCGCCGACGACCAGCATCACCAGCGCCAGTACCTTGTAGGCCGTCTGCCAGAACCAGCTGTCGCCGAAGAGATAGGCCACGTTGCAGCGGGCGTAGTAGAGGATGCCGATAAAAGTAGAGAAGCTGAACAGTGCCAGCGTCACTGCGATGAAGACGACGCCGAAACTGCCCAGATGGTACTGCATCGCCGCCTGCAAAAGGTTCATACCTTGCAGGCCGCTCGTCACGCTCTCGGGAGCCAGCAGCATCACGAAGGCCGTGCAGCTGCAGATGACGATGGTGTCGATGAGGACGCCCAGCGCCTGCACGAGGCCCATCTTCACAGGGTCGTCGCACTCGGCGGCAGCAGCGGCGCAGGGGGCCGAACCGGAACCGGCCTCGTTGGAGAAGAGGCCCCGCTTGATGCCGTTCATCACCACAGCGCCAAAGCCGCCGCCCACGGCCTGACGCAGGCCCAGCGCCTCCGAGAAAATGCGGACGAAGACATCGGGCAGCTGGGGCAGATGGGTGAGGATGATCCAGAGGGTCATGACGAAGTAGCAGCCCGCCATGATGGGGACGATGACGTCGAGGCTCTTGACGGTGGCCTCCTTCCGCAGGACGATGACCGCCGCAAGCGCCGTCAGCACCAGCGTCGTGACCAGCGGCGGGATGGAGAACGCATTCTGGAACGCCTCGCTCACCGAGTTGCTGACCACCTGACTGATGCCGCACCAGCAGATGAGGCCCGACACGGCGAACAGGCAGGCCGCCACCGAGCAGCGGAGCTTCCTGCCCCGTTTGCGCTCCGCGAGGGTGTGGAGATAGTAGGCCGGGCCGCCCCGCCAGCCGCCGTAAAGGTGGTCGGGCTGCTTGTATTTCTGGGCCAGCGTGGACTCCACAAAGGAGGTGGATGCGCCCAGCAGAGCCGTCACCCACATCCAGAACACCGCGCCTGCACCGCCCACAGACACCGCCGCCACAACGCCCACCAGATTGCCCATGCCCACCCGGGTGGCCGTGGACACCACCAGCGTCTGGAAGGACGAGAGGCCGCTGCCCTTGTCGTTCTTCTCGCAGACCGCCGCCAGCATATCCCGGAACAGCCGCACCGGCAGAAGCCTCGTGCGCAGGGTGAAGAACACCCCTGCCGTCAGCAGCAGGATGACCATAAACGAAAGACTGAGGGTCACGTTTCCCAGATGCAGGGTGAGCAGGTCGCCCCACAACAGGCGGTAGACGCCCTCGATGAGTTGAATGAGCACAGCATTTCCTCCCAGTGCTTGGATTTGGCCGTTTTTGCACAAAAACAGGCCGCCGCCCTTTATTATAGACGATTCGGCCTGTTTTGTAAATCAGGAAAGTGAAGTTCAGGAGAAAAAAGCAACAGCGACGACCGCCGCCAGTGGCGGAAACAGGGAGGAGCTGTTGGGGCCGCGGCCAGCAGGATGCGAGCGGCAGCGAAGCAGACGCTGGGAGCCGCAACCCGGGCTCCTTATCAGGACAAGATCATTCTGTCATTTGCAAACTCACCGCCGCTGGCGATCTGGAACTTTGCCAGCAGGTCGGAGACCTGCAGGTTCTTCTTCTCATCGCCGGAGACGTCGTAGATGATGTGACCCTCGTGCATCATGATGAGGCGGTTGCCGTACTTGATGGCGTCCTTCATGTTGTGGGTGATCATCATGGTGGTCAGGTGGTTCTCCTCAACGATCTTCGCCGAGAGGGTCAGCACCTTGAGGGCGGTCTTGGGGTCGAGGGCGGCGGTGTGCTCGTCCAGCAGCAGGAGCTTGGGCTTGTTCATGGTGGCCATCAGGAGAGTCAGCGCCTGACGCTGGCCACCGGACAGCAGGCCCACACGGGCGGTCAGACGGTTCTCGAGGCCCAGATCAAGGCTCTTGAGCAGTTCACGGTACTGCTCCCGCTCCGCCCTGGTGATGCCGATGCGGAGCGTACGGGGCTTGCCGCGGCGGGCGGCGAGGGCGAGGTTCTCTTCGATCTGCATGGTGGCGGCAGTGCCGGTCATGGGGTCCTGAAAGACGCGGCCAATGTAGGCGGCGCGCTGATGCTCGCTCAGACGGGTGACGTCCACGCCGTCGATGATGATCTTGCCGCAGTCCACGGGCCAGACGCCGGCGACGGCGTTCAGCATGGTAGATTTGCCCGCGCCGTTGCCGCCGATGACAGTGACGAAGTCGCCCTCATTCAGCTTCAGGTTCAGGCCGTTCAGGGCCGTCTTCTCGTTGACGGTGCCTGCGTTGAAGGTCTTGGAAACATTTTGTATCTCAAGCATTGTTTGCGCCCTCCTTGTTTGCCTTTTTGGCCGCAGGCTTTGCGAAATATCTGCCCTTCCAGTACGGCACGGCGAGGAAGACAGCCACGACAGATGCGCTCAGCAGCTTTAACAGGTTTGCGTCAAAGCCGAGGGTCAGCACCAGCTGGATGACGATGTAGTAGATGATGGCACCCAGAGAGACGGACACCATCTTGAGGGCGAAGTTGTGGAAGATGCGGCCAAACACAGCCTCACCGATGATGACAGCTGCCAGACCGATGACGATCGCGCCGCGGCCCATGCCGACATCCGCAAAGCCCTGATACTGGCTCAGCAGAGCGCCGGACAGCGCCACCAAAGCGTTGGAGACGGCCAGACCCAGCACGATGTTGAAGTTGGTGTTGATGCCCTGTGCGCGGGACATGGCGGGGTTGGAGCCGGTGGCGCGGATGGCGCAGCCCAGCTCGGTGCCGAAGAACCAGTACAGCACGGCGATGACCACAACCGACACCAGAATGACCATGATGATGGGGTTGTGGAGCGCGAACTCCTTGACCCAGCGCAGGGAGATGAGCAGGTCATACTTGTCCACGTTGATGGACTGGTTGGCCTTGCCCATGATCTTCAGGTTGATGGAGTAGAGGGCCAGCTGAGTCAGGATGCCGGACAGGATGGCCGGGATGCCCATAAAGGTGTGGAGCAGGCCGGTGACAAGGCCGGTGGCGAGGCCCGCCAGCACGGCAGCCAGCAGGGACACCCAGATGTTCTGGCCCGAGAGCAGGCACATGACGCAGACTGCGCCGCCGGTGCCGAAGGAGCCGTCCACGGTCAGGTCCGCCACATCAAGGATGCGGTAGGTGAGATAAACGCCGATGGCCATAATGCCCCAGATGAGGCCCTGTGCGCACGCACCCGGCAGAGCACCGGGCAGGTTCGCCAGTCTTGCAAGCATTTCCAAAATGATTCCTCCTAAATTACACTTTTTTATAGACCCGTTTGATACGGGAAAGCGGAGAAGAGCGAGAAAACCGCTCTTCTCCGCTGTTTTTTTAGTGGTTAAACCTCTCCGTCACGGCTCCGCCGTGCCACCTCCCCTATCGAGGGGAGGCCTTGGCATTCCGTAAAGCTTTTCCTCTTCGCCAGAGGCTCCCCTCGGTAG
>OHEJ01000193.1_pt1 | contig 28131 bp, 35 predicted proteins | sample 1567261 | NCBI WGS metagenome assembly OHEJ01 (sample SAMEA3879550, study PRJEB24766) | human gut metagenome | biome: human-associated habitat; feature: feces | place: USA | collected 1985/1987 | reverse complement strand
CACGAGGGCGTGGATTGAAATTCCTTTCGTAAATACAGTTTAAAAAAGCCTTTTCAGTCGCCCTCTTCACGAGGGCGTGGATTGAAATGAAAACGGTCGCCTTGCGTTTGCAACGGAAATCAGTCGCCCTCTTCACGAGGGCGTGGATTGAAATAACAGAATTAACAGATAAAGAATTACAATACTGTGTCGCCCTCTTCACGAGGGCGTGGATTGAAATAAACCCGAAATGTCATTTTTTGTTAGCGGAAAAAAGTCGCCCTCTTCACGAGGGCGTGGATTGAAATTTGCGAAGACAACGGTGATAAGGGGTATCTTGCAGTCGCCCTCTTCACGAGGGCGTGGATTGAAATATTAAACGCACTCAGAAAAAGCTAAAAGAAAAAGCGTCGCCCTCTTCACGAGGGCGTGGATTGAAATCACACCATTGGGGAAATGAAAAAAAACAACACATCGTCGCCCTCTTCACGAGGGCGTGGATTGAAATGCACAGTCATACCCATAACCGACAGACCAGTTATGTCGCCCTCTTCACGAGGGCGTGGATTGAAATGCAAAGCAGAACTACACTATGCTTGACAACTTAAAGGTCGCCCTCTTCACGAGGGCGTGGATTGAAATGTTGCCGCAGAACAATTGCCCGTATTTGTTGCCGCGTCGCCCTCTTCACGAGGGCGTGGATTGAAATTTCTGCTTCGCTTATTCAGTCGCTGAGCGGTGACACGTCGCCCTCTTCACGAGGGCGTGGATTGAAATATTTTTAGTCGTGAAAGGATTAACAAAATGACAGATGTCGCCCTCTTCACGAGGGCGTGGATTGAAATTCTGCTTGTCGGTAAAAGTACCGCACTTCACTTCGTCGCCCTCTTCACGAGGGCGTGGATTGAAATTTGATAGTAGTACAACCTATGCAAGCGGCTGATGTCGCCCTCTTCACGAGGGCGTGGATTGAAATTTTTGAATATCCCGTATCGGATATTGCAATAAAATGTCGCCCTCTTCACGAGGGCGTGGATTGAAATCACGATGTATGGCTATGCTGTCAACGCTTTAAAAGTCGCCCTCTTCACGAGGGCGTGGATTGAAATACCGAGGTTTCCGAGTTTGACGGTCAGAGGGGCGTCGCCCTCTTCACGAGGGCGTGGATTGAAATGGCAGTTGGGTAGACATAGACTGATGTGCGGAGATAGTCGCCCTCTTCACGAGGGCGTGGATTGAAATTACTTGTTAGCGTTTTCATTGACTGCCAGAATCATGTCGCCCTCTTCACGAGGGCGTGGATTGAAATTTCAAAAAACCGCATAACAAAGCCAAAAACAAGGTCGCCCTCTTCACGAGGGCGTGGATTGAAATGCGGCATAATTTTTTATTGTATCAGCAGACGTTTTGTCGCCCTCTTCACGAGGGCGTGGATTGAAATAATCCCCACGATTATAAACGCAATACTCCGCATAAGTCGCCCTCTTCACGAGGGCGTGGATTGAAATGGCAATGAAAAGCCGCCCTCTGACAAGTCGGAAATCGTCGCCCTCTTCACGAGGGCGTGGATTGAAATTTTATACTGCGCTGACGGGCTTGCTTTGCGTACGTCGCCCTCTTCACGAGGGCGTGGATTGAAATCAATCAACATCTTGTCGGCAGAAGTGCCGCCAACGGTCGCCCTCTTCACGAGGGCGTGGATTGAAATTTCAGCGGGAGTTTCCTGATGTTAAGTCCGCTTGTCGCCCTCTTCACGAGGGCGTGGATTGAAATTGTGAAAATTGTGTGAAAAATAAAAGCCCCGAACGTCGCCCTCTTCACGAGGGCGTGGATTGAAATTGACAAGTTTTGGCATGAACGATGGCGGAGGTGTGTCGCCCTCTTCACGAGGGCGTGGATTGAAATGAGACGGCGCTAGCTCCCAGTATTAGCATGGCGTCGCCCTCTTCACGAGGGCGTGGATTGAAATGATAGGATCGCTATTCTTCAGAAAGTATCGGAAGTCGCCCTCTTCACGAGGGCGTGGATTGAAATTGACCGTGCGTGTGTCAGTCACAGTGTCAGTAGGTCGCCCTCTTCACGAGGGCGTGGATTGAAATGTATATGGATAGTATAAATTGAGAAAAGCTCTTGCGTCGCCCTCTTCACGAGGGCGTGGATTGAAATAGTGCAATAAACAGTACCTATTACCATAAATCTAGTCGCCCTCTTCACGAGGGCGTGGATTGAAATACCTCATTTGTCAAGTTTCCTTACAAAAAAAGTCTGTCGCCCTCTTCACGAGGGCGTGGATTGAAATTACCCGTGACCGTGGTGCATAACGGCAAGAAAGGGTCGCCCTCTTCACGAGGGCGTGGATTGAAATTGAGATTATCGAGAACCGTTACGGCGGTATTCAAAGGTCGCCCTCTTCACGAGGGCGTGGATTGAAATTACTTCGATTATTTCTCGGCTTAAAAATGAAATATGTCGCCCTCTTCACGAGGGCGTGGATTGAAATACTGCGGCAGAAGAAACCAGTCGGCAAACTGTTAGTCGCCCTCTTCACGAGGGCGTGGATTGAAATATATCAGCATGTCCCGCTTGCTCTTTTGCCGTCAAGTCGCCCTCTTCACGAGGGCGTGGATTGAAATAGCCACCCTTCAATGATATAATGTTAATATCTTATGTCGCCCTCTTCACGAGGGCGTGGATTGAAATAACTTGTATAATATATACTGTTTGCGCATATATTAGTCGCCCTCTTCACGAGGGCGTGGATTGAAATATCACTTCCTGTTAAAAGTTTCTGCAGTTGTCTGTCGCCCTCTTCACGAGGGCGTGGATTGAAATCAAACTCGTACTTGTAGCTGTCGCCGTAAATCTTGTCGCCCTCTTCACGAGGGCGTGGATTGAAATACAAACTATTACAAAACTATCACATAGTTTTCATAAGTCGCCCTCTTGACGAGGGCGTAAATTGAAATTGGACAGCTTGAAAAGGCGATGAGCCGCCGAGGCGGTAACAAGAAGGGCTTTCTGCGCACAGAGCACAGAGTAGACGAGCCAGCGATGCAGATTATACGTGAAGCATGGAGAAAACTGTACAGCAATAACGGCGACGGTATGATGATACTGCAGAACGGGCTCGACTTCAAGGAAAGCAGCTCCACCGCCGTTGAGATGCAGTTAAATCAGAACAAGGTGACAAATGCAGAGCAGATAGCAATGCTGTTTGGCTTATCTCCCGATGTGCTGTCTGGCAGAGCCGATGACAGAACGTATATCAACAGCATAAGAACAGCAGTACTGCCTGTTGTTTCTGCGTTTGAAATGGCGCTCAACAGGGCACTGCTCCTTGAGAAAGAAAAGCATAACAAGTATTTTATCATAGATACTTCTGAACTGCTCAAGGCTGATATTCTGACACGCTATCAGGCGTATCAGATAGGTCTTGCGGCAAACTTCTTACAGCCGGATGAAATACGCTTCAAGGAAAACCTTGCGCCGCTCGGGCTTGACTTTATCAAGCTCGGACTTAACGATGTGCTTTACGATCCTAAGACAAAGCAGATATACACGCCGAATACCGACAGCCACACTAAAATTGATGATGCGGGCTTGCAAAGCGGCGATGAGGGTGGTATAATAACAGAAAAGCGTCAAAAGTCCGGTAAAGGCAGAGGCGGAAATCCATATCACGCCGCAAACGGTAAGTTTACAAATGCGCCGGGCGGGAAAACAAGAGAGAAAATCAAGGAAATCAAGGTTAATGATGATGGCACGGTAACAACCGTTTCGGAGGTATTGCCTAAAACAAAATATGCGCCGTCACCGCAGAGAAATCACAAAGGCATACAAGTGAGCCAAAACAGATACGGTAAATTGTGTTCAGCATTTAAGGAACGCTATCCTAACGCTACCAAAGGCTCAAAAGGCGTAATTTACGACGATAAGTATGCGTATAAAGCTGAAGCGGATGATAAAGGCGGAATCATTATAACTCATAAACGAATATTGAAGTAGGTGACAGGCAGATGAATAAAAGTAAATTTGAAAAATATAACACTCCTTTTCAGCGATTGTTACGAAATATGTTTGCTGATAGTATAAAAGACGAATGGGAAACGAATGAAGAAAGAGACTTATTTGATAAATTTTTCTTTTTGCTCGGTGCGGCGGAACAGTACGAGGTTGAAGAAGAAATGACTGAGTATATTAAGGTTCATCCTGATGTAACTATTGACGAACTGGACGATTATTTCGAAGAAATTGTTCCTCCGGGCTTACCTCCATGCGCTTCTGAATGGGAAGATGACGAGGATGAAGAATGAAATTGAATATGACGACCGCTCTTTAAGGGCGGTTTTCTTATACCCGTGTGCAATTGATTGCACTTGACTTGAACACAAACTTTGCAAAAACAGCCGTTTTTTGTGAAGTTCGGTGCAAATTTGAACGAACTAAATAATTTTACCGCTCCACGAGGGCGGTATTTTTATATCTAAAATACGAACGAAAGGATTTTTAGTATGAACAAAATTAAGAAAATCATTATTTCCGGAGCCGGATTTATACTGACGGCGGTTCTTCTGTGTGGTTGCACGGAAGCTAACAGAGTGACGTACAATGTGCAGAAAGAAGCCGATAACTTCAATGTGACAAGACGGTTGTCGGTTATCAATGCAAGGAGCGACAAACCAGTGCTTGAGCTTATTGGTAATTTTTCTATTTCAAACAACGAAGCAAACGAGCTGGTTGTAACGATAGAAGTTGCTCCGAACGTGTACAAGGTTGATTATGTGTATTTGAATGACTGGACAATGTACACAGTGGAAGACGTAAGCGGTGCTTACGTTGACAAATATCATTACGAGATCAATTTCTTGCCTGAAATGATTGTGCCGATTACATTCACAAGCAAAGACTGATAATTTTACCACTCTGCAAAGGGCGGTATTTTTATACCCACAACACAGAAAGGAGTGATAAAAATGAAAATCGAAATCCGTTCCGCTGATCTTATGCACATCAGCGGATATGTAAACGCTGTCGAGCGTGACAGCAAGCAGCTGCCTGCATCAATGGCACCGGGCATGACAACGCCGTTTGTTGAGCGTATCGTAAGCGGTACGTTTGCGAAAAGTCTTAAGGATCATCCGAAGGTTGAACTGAGATTCAACCACAGCAAGGTATTTGACACTACAGACGGAACGCTGAAACTGCGTGAAGACAGCATAGGACTTCACGCAGAAGCCGACATCACCGACAGAGAAGTTATTGCAGAAGCGAGAGCAGGACATCTGACAGGGTGGAGCTTCGGCTTTTCGGGAGCACAGGCACACATTGAGCCGTGTGACGAGGGCGTACAGCGCAGAATGATTACGGGACTGACACTGCACGAGGTGTCAATCCTCAACCGAAATCCTGCTTACATCGCAACGTCAATAGAAACGAGAGGCGAAGAAACGACCGTAACGGAACAGCGTAGTGCCGAAAACGATACGGTCGAAGTAACAGACGAAATCCGGGAGTTTATCCCCGATTACAGCAAGGAAATAGAAATTTTACAGCTTATGTCGGATTACTCCGACGGAAAGGAAACAGTATGAATTTAAAAGCACTCATCGAAAAGAGAAATGCTCTTATCGCCGATATGAAGTCGCTCTGCGATAAGGCTACAGCAGAAACAAGAGCGATGACAACAGAGGAGCAGACAGACTATGACGCTAAGAAGGCGGAAGTCGAGGCACTGAACAAGACAATCCGCTCAATCGAGGAGCAGAACGCTCTTAATCTGAACTCCGCAAAGTCAGACGGCACAGCAACCGACAAGGAGCAGGCGGAAACAAGAGCTTTCGAAAATTATCTGCGTACAGGTCAGATAGTCGAAACAAGAGAAGATGTCAATCTGACAAAGGGCGATAACGGCGCAGTTATTCCTGCAACTATCGCAAACAAGATAATCCGTAAGGTTATCGACATCTGCCCTATCTATCAGATGGCAACGAGATACACGCTTGCAGGTACTCTCTCGATTCCCTACTACGACGAAGGAACGCAGGCTATCTCAATGGCGTATGCCACAGAGTTTACGGACCTTGCAAGCACATCGGGTAAGTTCCTCAGCATTGAGCTCAAAGGCTATCTTGCAGGCGCACTCTCAAAGGTTTCAAGAAGCCTTATCAACAACTCGCAGTTTGACATCGTTTCTTACGTTATAAACGAGGTTTCGATTGCGGCGGCAAAGTGGATCGAAAACCAGCTTATCAACGGCACAGCAAGCAAGATAGACGGTCTTGCCGCAGGTGTTACACAGGTGGTAACAACCGCATCGGCGACAGCTATCACAGCAGATGAGCTTATCGACCTGCAGGAAACGATCCCCGACGTATATCAGGATAACGCCTGCTGGATCATGAACAAGGCTACAAGAACCGCTATAAGAAAGCTCAAGGATAACGAGGGCAGATATATCCTCAATCCCGATGCAACGGCAAAGTGGGGCTATACACTTTTCGGCAAGCCCGTATACACAACCGACAGCGTATCGGCTATTGCTTCCGAAAAGACAGCTATCTACTACGGCGATATGAGCGGTCTTGCAGTTAAGACTTCCGAAGATGTGTCTATCCAGATACTCAACGAAAAGTATGCAACACAGCACGCTGTCGGCGTTATCGCATGGGTGGAGATTGACGCAAAGGTCGAGAACGCTCAGAAGATAGCCGCCCTTAAAATGAAGAAAGCAGGAGGCTAATAACCTATGACAGTAAAGGCAACGACCAACTTTTCAGGCACCGTCAGTATGGCAAAGGGCGAGGAGCGTGAGCTCCCTGCCGGTCCTGTGCTGAACGACCTGCTCTCCTGCGGGTACATAGTGCCTGTGGACAAGGAGGAGAAAAGTGAAACTAAGCGAGGTAACAAGCGCAAAGATTAAGGCATTCTGCGGTGTCAGTGATGACGAGGACGGAATGCTTGAAATCTGTGCCGGAGCGGCGAAATCCTATATCAAGGGCTATACGGGGCTTGATGATACTCAGATAGACGAATACGAAGACATCACGGTGGCTTACTTAGTGCTTATAAACGATATGTATTCCTCTCGTGACTTCTCGTCCGACAGAGCGTCGCAGAACCCCGTGACCGCTCAGATACTCGCCCTGCACAGCGTAAATCTGCTGAACGGAGTGAATGAGAATGACATTTAACAGAAAAATCACGCTCATATCCTCCGAGCAGAAAAACGGCTCGCAGGGCAAAACAGACAGGGCGGTAAAGACCGTATACGCAAAGGTTTCCGAGCCTGGCGTAACGGCAAAATATGCCGCCGAAACGGCAGGATACAAGTCGGAACTTACGGTGTATATGTGGAGACGTGAATACAGCGGTCAGTCTGTCGTACAGATTGACGGCAAGCGGTATCACGTTGAAACAACCGGAGCGGCCGACAGCGACCTGCATATAAAGCTGATACTGGCGAGAGGAGGCTGACAATGATAACCGAAAAGATTGATTCGGCGCTCTCGGCGGTATTTGAGCATTTTTACAGCTATATGCCTGAGTTTGAGGACGGCGAAGAACCGGAGAAGTATGCAGTGTACAATTTATCGTACAGAGATGCGTTCTTCAGCTCCGGCAGGGCAAATATACGGCAGTATGCGTTGTCTGTGAGTGTTTTCTCGCCGCAGGCAGACATTGAGCTGTATGACAAAACGCAGACGGCGATAGAGAATGTAGGCGGTATATTTACCGGCACTACCGATCTGTCGCAGTTTGATGTTTATCCCAACAGAAAAATTTTAGTCATGGAGTTTACGCTCTATGAGGAAAGGACATAACTATGGCAAAAGTAATACAGGGTACAGATCGTAAGTCTGCTGTATGCACAAAGCGTTTTGCGTACGCGCCGCTGACAACGGATAACGCCGATACACTGGCATACGGTGACGTGACCGAGATTAAGGACATACTCATCACAACAAAGTACACGCCTAAGATGAACAGCGCATCGCAGTATGCAAGCGGCGTTGAGGTTGACAGCTATGTAGCTAAGGCAGGCGGTACGCTTGACGTAACAATCGTAAACACCAACACTGCCGATGAGGTGGCACTTTTCGGTGCAAAGGTGAACACGGCAACGGGAGTGCTTGAAAGCGGTAAGGATGATGTTGTACCCGATGTAATGTGCATCTACAGCACTATGACTTCGGACGGAAAAATAAACCTGTATAAGTTCCCCAAGTGCAAGTTCACTTCACAGGGCGAGAACGTACAGACGACCGATGAAAACGGCGTAACATTCAACAGCCTTGCATTACAGGCGAACTACAAGGCACATATCAACACAGGCGTTGATATGTATTGCGTAAAGGGTCTTGATCCCGTTACAGACAAGGCGAGCATTGACGCATGGTTTGCGACCGCTTCAGGCGTTATTGTAGCTGAAGTGTAAAAAAAAGTACAGATATGACGGGGCGGGAAACTGCCCCGAAAATTATCTATAAAGGAGATTCGATGTGTTCACAGAACTTTTAAACAAGAAAATTTACATTACAGATACTTTATATCTGCGATATGATATAAAAGCGTTTATAGAAGCAGAAAAGAAGGGCATCAGCCCGTTTGAACTGAGATTCCCTCTACCGCTTGACTACATCAGAGCGGGGCTCAGGTGCTGCTTTGATGAGCTGGGAGCCGACCCTGTAAAGCGTTCCGAGATAGTGGCATATATGATAAAGGAATTGTCGCAGGAATACTTGCAGGACAGGGTGCTTGCCGCTACGGCCGCCGCACTTCCTGCGCCGATAGTGGGAAGTAAGCCGACAGAAGAAAAGCCCGACTTCAAGAAGCTCCGCAGTCTGTTTATAGATATTATGGGACGGACGGAGGAAGAATTCACATATTCTACGCTTTACGAAATAACGGACCGCTGGAACGACTATGCAACGTTTATGGGGTACAAAGCCCCAACAGAGAGGTTTGTACAGTATGACGATTAAAGACAGCCGTGCGTACAAATACGCCGTGTGGGCATCGCAGGACAGCTCCGGTAAGGTCGGAAGATACGTCAGAAAACAGTGTGCCGAATGGCTGAAAGCTGTCGATGACGGTTATGTAGACACTCAGGAATGGAACAAGATAACCGCACTGCTCAAAGCCATACAGCACCCCGACTTAGGCCGTGATATGTACTCATCGCTTGAAAATTACAGCCTGCTTTTTATCTATGCGGTGCTTTGCACGAAAACAGGCGGAAAGCTGTATTACAGCACGGGACTGCTCGAAATCGCCCGAAAGAACTACAAGACGTTCACAGCGGCGATAATATTCATCATCGGTATGCTGACACTGCCACGCTTTTCCCGCCTGTTTTCTGTAGCTCCCGACTTAAAGCTGTCGAGCGAGCTGAAAGTAGCTATCAAGAAAATCATAAAATCCTCTCCGCTGCTTGAAAAGCATTTCAAGGTTATGCGGTCCGAGATCAGATGCTTGATGTGTGATACGGAGTATACGCCGCTTGCGTACAGTAAGGATAAGCTGGACGGTAAGCTGGCACATCTGTTCCTTGCAGATGAAGTCGGGGCTATGGACGGCTATCCGGTTGAAGCAATGCGTTCCTCGCAGATTACGCTTAAGAGCAAGCTCGGAATACTTATTTCCACACAGTACCCGAATGATGATAACGGCTTGAAAGACGAAATCGACATAGCCAAGAAACAGCTTGACGGGGTGTACAGCTCCGGCAAGAAATATTTTGCATTGCTTTACGAGCCGGATATTGAGCTTGTACCCGACTGGAAAACGAACGACAGTGTGCTGTATCAGTCGAACCCTGTAGCTGTCGATAATGCGGACTTGTTTTCAGAATTGAAAGACAACCGCCAGCTTGCCGTGCTGTATGAAAACAAGCGTGAGAACTTCCTATGCAAGCATTGTAATATTCAGTACAAGGGTGTCGGCAGTGAGGGCTATGTTGACCTTATATCCGTGCAAAACTGCTCTGAGGACGTGCCTGACGAATTCTGGCGGGGTAAGATAGTCTATCTCGGACTCGACCTCTCTCAGACAGAGGATAATACGGCGCTCGCTATGATATGCTATCACGAGGGCAGGATATATGTTAAATCAGTAGCGTTTGTTCCTGCCGAAAAGGTTGAGGAAAAATCGGTAAAGGAGCACGTTAATTACAAGACACATATTGCAAAAGGTGATTGCTTTGCGTGCGGCGATTACATCATAGATTACGGCTTTGTCGAGAATTACATACTGACGCTGAAAGAAAAGTACGGCGTTATAATAGCCCAGCTCGGCTTCGACCGTTGGAATGCACTCTCCACAGTGCAGAAGCTCGAAAGCGCAGATGATCCGATAGAGTGCGTAGAGATACGACAGCATTCAAGCGTGCTTCACGCTCCGACAAAGTGGCTCAAGGAACAGATACTCACAGGAAATGTTGTTTTTTCAAAGAACGAACTGCTTGAGATAAATTTCAGCAACGCCCGCTGTACAGAGGACACAAACCTGAACAAGTACGTTAATAAAAAGCGCTCTGCCGGCAAGGTCGATATGGTGGTGTCACTGATAAATGCGGTGTATCTGCTTCAGCAGGAGATACTCAACGGCGATTGCGGTGTGTTTGTGCAGTATTAGGAGGGTATTATGGAAAGAATAAAGGAATTTTTGCTTGATCATGCAGAATTTATGATAGCAGGGGCTATAGGTGGTCTGCTGTCGGTGGTTATCAGCCTTATAATAATCGGATGAATAGTTGGACGATTATTCCGGTAAGTATACCTGAGCCAAAACCGAGAAAGTAATTGAAAAGTCGTTCTCTTGATGTCAGCTTTTGTTCTGCTTTGTAATTACTCAGATAATACAAGCCGTTCACGGTGATATTCCAGTTATCGCCTGATGAAAAGCCGAACTGACAACCGTCATTAAACGTCGGGCATTCTATATATCCGCTGTTTTCAAGATTTTTCAGCGATATTTCGCTTGCCTTTCCGAACTTGTGGCTCAATGCAGAACTTCTGACAGCATATTTACGGCTGTGTGATTTTATGTAACGAAGCACTTTTAAATCGGTAATATTCATAATAACAACTCCTTTTTGCTTATCATAGCATAAAGAAAAGAGAAATACAAGCAGAGGTAATAATGACGATAGCAGACAGATATATTGAAATACTTGATTTGTGTAAATCGGATAAATACGATCCGTTCCTTGCGGATATAGAGGAAAGATGCCTTGAAGAGATAGGTGTACTGCTAAGGTATAACCACAATCATGATCCGCATACGGGTAGGTTTACGAGCGGTAGCGGGGTTGACAACGGCGGGGTATAATAAAAGAAACAGAAAATCAAAAATTACTAAAGGATAAAATTAAATCAGGAGAGTTGCCACTTAAAATCAATCAGGATAAACAGGCACGGCATATTCTTCAAAATGGCGAAACATCTAAGCCCGATGGGAGAAGTTACTTGACTATTGGCTTAACCGATGCGCAGTTGGTAATAGATGAATATCATGCTACAGGTGACGTAGTTCATGTCCCAAGCAGTAATAAATTCAAAGAGCTTATTACCACGAAAAAAGAAATCGGGGTAGATGGAAGGTCTAATCGGAAAACAAATCAAGCGTTTATTAACTATTCAAAAACCGGAACGCACATAGTTCCTACAAAGAAAGGAAGAAAAGATGACTGACATTTTTGCTTATGAGGGGAAAAGCGTTGATATAACGTGTAATAACGGCAAAACATACAGCGGTGAAGTAAAATGGTGTGCTCGTGCCGAAGACATTGATGAGGGTGATGATGTTCTTGCAATAAATGATGTTGGATTATTAGCCAGCGAGATAAAAACTATAAAAGTGATATAATATAAGCAAGATAAGAACAGCATTTTGAAGTAGAGAATGTGCTGCTACACACCCTTGTGGTCAAAAGAAATGTGGGAAAGGGCACACCCACCAAAATGCCATTGTTTTGAAAGCCGTTTTGAGAAATCGGAACGGCTTTCTTCTATGAAAATAACCGCCCACAGCAGTGAGCGGTTTTGTTATACCCGTGTGCAATTGATTGCACAAAACTTAATAATTTTACCGCTCCACGAGGGCGGTATTTTTATACCCAAAATCAAAGAAAGCGAGGTAAAGCAATGGAAACCGAAAAGAAAACTCCCGAAGAGGAGAAGAAGCCCGACGCTCCCGCAGCGGAGCAGAAGGATGAGCTCAAGCCCGAAGAAAAGCCCGCCGAAAACAAGCAGACGGACGATAACGGCACGGCAGACAAGCCCGAAGAGAGCAAGGCAGAGGACAAGAAGGACGATAAGCCCGAAGAAAAGGCGGATAAGCCCGAATCTGAGCCTGCACCCGCCGTTCCCGATGCAAAGGACGAGGAGATTTTAAGGCTGAAAACACAGATAGCCGCAATGTCGCTCGGTGTAAAGCCCGATTGTATGGACGATGCTGTGGCTATTGCCGAAAGCTACGTCAAGTCCGGCAAAAGCGAGAACATCAACTCGGCACTGTCGGCGGTAGTCAAGAAATATCCCGATATGAAGGCTGACGTGGGCGACAGCAAGAAGCAGGGCGGCTTCAAGGTCGGTGCAGGCAGTTCCGACAAGGAAGAAAAGCCCGACAACAGCAGACTTGATAACGCATTCGGTATCAAGAAAAAGAAGTAAGAAAGGTAAGGTGTAAAAATGTCAAACACAATCAACTATGCTGAACAGTATACCAATCAGCTCAGAGAGCTTTACGGTCAGGAATCAAAGGCCGACGCTCTCTATCACTCAAATTCCGATATTCAGCTCAGAGGCGGAAAAACAATCAAGATACCCACTCTGTCGGTATCCGGCTATAAGGACCACACAAGAGCATCGCTCGGCTTCCCTCAGGGTACATACGAGAACAACTACGAAACAAAGACGCTCGATCACGACCGTTCTATCGAGTTCGTAGTAGATCCTATGGACTTTGACGAAACCGATACCGTTGTATCACTGGCAAACATTCAGAGCCGTTTCGACAGGACGCAGGCAATCCCCGAACACGACAGCTATACATTCTCAAAGCTGTATGCAGAGGCTGTAAGAGTGGGTGCAACGATAAAGCACGACAAGCTCACGATTGAGAATGTTCTCAAGGACTTTGACGAGAACCTCAAAACACTTGAAGATAAGGGCGTGCCGCTTGACAGAATGATACTCTATGTCACCGCAGACTATAAGACGATACTCAAGAACGCAGAGGGTATTCAGAGAACGCTCGACATCAAGAGCGGCGGCGGTATCGACAGACGTATTCATTCCGTTGACGATATAGGCAATATCGTTACAGTTCCCTCAGCTCGTTTCAAGACCGTGTACGATTTCACGGACGGCTGTAAGTCCGGTGTCGGCGCAAAGCAGATAAACTACATTCTCATTGACCCCGAATGCCAGGTGTCAAGAGATAAGTACGCATATATACATCTGTTTGCTCCCGGCTCTGACAGCAGAACGGCAGACAACTATCTGTACCAGAACCGCAAGTACAACGGTACATTTGCGATAGATCACCTGTTTGTTGACGGCTGTATCATGAATGTATCTGCTCTGACGCAGACATTTGCAGGTAACGGCTCGACAACTGCATTCACAGTGACCGACAAGCCCGAAAAGCTCATCGGCGTAACTGTAGACGGTACAGCGACAACAGACTACAGCTATGACAAGTCATCGGGTGTGATAACATTCAATACCGCTCCCGGCAACGCAAAGGCTATAGTCGTAACATACTAAGGAGGTAACTATGGTAGCAGTAAAGGCAAACAAGCAGTATACTATCACGGAAGCCGAGAAGAAGTCATATCTTGCACAGGGGTATGACATAATCGGCGATAACGGGGCTGTGGAGCATTCTCCGCAGGCTACCGTGCCGTATGCCGAATATGAAAAGGCTCAGGCGGAGATAGCAAAGCTCCGTGATGAGCTTGCTCAGGTAAGGGCGGCAAAGACAAAAAAGGGTGAGGCTTAATGTACCTCACTTTTGCGGAATTTCAGACCTTATGCCCCGACAGTACGATAACCGAACAGCAGTACAACGCTCTTGAAAGCAGGGCGGAGAGCGACATCGACACACTGACCTTCAACCGCATAACAGCGATAGGATTCGACAATCTGACAGCGTTTCAGCAGGATAAGGTAAGGCTGGCACTGTCACAGCAGACAGCATTTGTTTTTGACAATGCCGAGCTGCTTGACAGTCCGCTCAGCTCCTATAGTATCAGCGGTGTGTCAATGTCATTTGACAGCTCGAAGGTTATAAATTACTGCGGTGTCACTACAACACGGCAGGTTTACAACACGCTGTTGCAGACGGGCCTTTGCTACAGGGGGTTATAATATGAAATATCCGAAACTTGTACCCGAAAGGGTTTGTACAACGCCTTGTACCGTGTATCGTACAGACGGACTTAACCGTGACGGCTCAAAGAAACGGACGGTCATATTTGAGGGTAAGTGCTTTCATTCGGAAAAAGCACGGCAGAAATTATCCGCAGAAAAACAGCTTATAACGCTGTCTGGCGAGGCTCTTTTCTGCGGTGATATTGCCCCGGACAGCCCGATAGTTGACGGAGCTGTGGAGATAGGTGGCAGAGAGTACAAGATATACGGCTCGGAAAAGGCTAAAAACCCCGACGGGACGGTAAATTACACAAGACTGGAGCTGATATAGTGATAAAAGTGACCGTAAAGCTTGATAAGGCTGCTATAGCAAATCTGGAAGCGGCGGCGTTAAAAAGTGCTGAGGTAGCAATGGAACAGGTACATACCGACCTTGTAAGCTCACAGACAATGCCGTTTGACACGGGCGATATGCAGAACAATCAGACTTTCGTTGCAACAACTCAGAATGGAGCAACTATAGTCACCGGTTCTCCTCAGGCAAGGCGGCTGTATTATCACCCTGAATATCACTTCCAGCAGGGCAAGAACGCAAACGCAGGTGCAGGGTGGCTTGAACCTTATGTAAGCGGGGAAAAGAAAGACCTTGCCCGTGATGCGTTTATATATGATTTCAAGAGGAGAACAGGCGTATGACGTTACTTGAAACAGCCGATATGCTTGCTGATGTTCTCGGCATAGAGAATGTATACGCAGGCTGTATAGACGCAAATAAGGATAAGTGTATCGGCGTGTATGCGTCAAAAAACACCTATCCTAAGAGAATCAGCATAGGCGGTAAGCCTTGCACGAAAACACTTGAAAAGCACATCAGCGTACTGATACACTGGACGGACAATCCGACAACAGCCGAGAGTGCGGCAAACGAAATACTTGATAAGCTGACCGATGTACACGGCTATACTGCCGGGGGGCACACGGTCAGCTTTTTGAGTTGCAGTGAGGCGCATAACGCAGGCAGAGATGAAAGAGGTATCTGCGAGTACGTTATTGATGTGACGGTTTATTACGAAAGGAGTAATTAACAATGGCTAACAAAACAGGAGTATATCCCGTATATGAAAATCAGTTCAAGATTGACAAGACAGGCGGAACAGGTGCGACAGCCGAGAATCTTGTAACTATTGCCGATATGGAGAGCTTTTCGGTTTCCATTGACGGCAATGTCGAGGAGTGGAAGCCCTTTGACCAGGAAGGCTGGACAAGAAGACTTGTGACAGGTAAGGCGCTGACCGTCAGCGTATCCGGCAAGAGAAACATCGGTGACGCAGGCAACGATTATGTTGCAGGACTTGCACTCAAAACAGGCGCAGACAGCCACACAACTGTAGTGTGGACGTTCCCCAGCGGCGCAACGCTGACAATACCGTGCGTCATAAACGTGACGGAGTGGGAATCGGGCGATTCCACAGCGGTAGCACCTCTTGCGTTTGACATCATGTCGGACGGCAAGCCCACATTTACAGACGCAAAGTAAGGAGATAAATACAATGGCTAAGATGTACACACTTGATGAAAAGTTACTCGTGGGCGTTCCCGAAATCAGAATCGGTGAAAAGGTCTACAAGGTAGATGATCGTGAAAAGACGGTCAAGAAGGTAATGGCGCTTTACAATAACGGCGATAAGAAGGACATTGAAAAGATTGACGAGATGTTCAAGCTGGCGTTCGAGCCTGCCGCCGCTAAGGAGATAAGCGAAATGAATATGCCGTGGGCGGCATATCAGAAGCTGTCTGAGATAGTAATATCCGCCATGACGGGACAGGAAGATACCGAGCGATTTCACGAGTAATGAAGTCTGGTACGATGTCGAGTATGACCGTGAGCTGATACGGCAGTCGATAGCAAAACAGTATCACATACTGCCGTCCGAGCAGGACGATCTGCACTATTCTGACTGGCTGAGCCTTGTATCCGGCATTATGAATGATACTCCGCTCGGTCAGACAGTGCGGATACGAAGCGAGGATAACAAGGAGATGCTCAAACACTTTTCGCCGTATGAAAATCGCATACGGCGGGAGTGGGCGGCATTCAGAGCGAAGAAACAGCTTGCGGAGAAAACTCCAAAACAGATACAGAGCGATATAACGGCTCTTGAAATGATGATAAAAAAGGCATTCGGGGGAGGTGAGTAAATGGCTGACGGAAACGGTGCGTCAGTAGGCACTATCAGCCTGTCACTGATAATAGACGCAGAGCTTGACAAACAGCTTTCGGCATTGCAGAAAAGCATACAGTCGCAGTGGGATAAGGTCGGTGAAACCGCTGAAAAGGCACTTACCGACAGTGTGGCAAAAGCCGCCGATAAGGCTGTAAAGCCTGTTGAGGAAGTCGGCAAGGCTGTAGAAAAGACCGTGACGCAGAGCGTTGAAAAGGCTGTGCAGAAGGTCGAAAAGCCCGCCGAAGAGGTAGGAAAGACGCTTGAAAGTTCTATATCCGAAAGTGCCGAAAAGGCTTCCGAAACGTTGGAAAAGGCGCTTGTTGAGCCTGTAAAGGAAGCGGAAAAGGAAGCAGAAAGCCTTGGCAAAGCGATAAATAACAAGTATGAGTTCGGACCCGGTTATAGCAAAGAAGCTATGGATTTCGTGAACAACTATCAGCCGAAAAGCGATAAGAAGAAGTCCAAAGAAAAAGAGAAACTCCCCGAAATTGATGTCGGCAGTTTTGAAATTCCTTCCGAACCTATCGACCGTCTGAACAAAAGTCTTGAGCTGACTAACGAAAAGATAGAGCTTGCACAGGAAAAGTGGAAACTGCTTAACAGAGAAATGGCGGCAATGTCTGATAAAGACATGGCAGGCGAAAAGGGCAATGCCGTAATAGAAAAAATAAACGCCGTTGAAACAAGTATGCTGAAACTGCAACAGCAGTCCGAAGCTACTAAAGCCAAGATATATAAGGCGGCTGAGCCTTCTCCCGCAATTGATAAAACTGCGGCGAAGGTTGATAAGCTTGCGGACAATGTAAACAGCTCGGCAAAAAAGGTTGAAAGCTCGGTAAACAATTCCGTTATCAAGCCTGTTAAAAAGATAGGTACAATCGCTCAAAGGTCGTTCGGAAAAGCAAAAACTTCTGCCGGCGGATTCGGTAAGACAATGGGTGGACTTGGCAAAAGCATCAAATCCGCACTTAAGTCTACGTTTCTCATGGCAGGGCTTTATGCCGTATTTCGTGGCGTAAGAACCGTTATTGAAAATGCCACGAGCGCAAACAAGGAGTTTGACGCAAGTGTAAAGCAAATAAAGGGCAATCTTCAGGTTGCGTTTACGCCGATAATAAACGCTATCATGCCGGCGCTTAATACATTGGCATCCGGACTTGCCACAGCAACAAAAGCTATAGCGAGCTTTATTTCGGGGCTGTTCGGCACAACGTATAAAAAGTCGCTTGAAGCGGCAAAAAAGGTTGAAGCCGTCGGAAAAAAGGCTAAGGAAAACAGCCGCTTTCTTGCAACCTTCGATGAAATGAATGTTGCTTCTGATAACAGCAGTGACAGCAATGCTTCAAACCTTGCAGAACTTGACAGCGAGGGCGATAAGACAGCCGAGGGTATCGGAAATAAGATTCGTGAGCAGATTAAAAAGGGTTTCGCTCTGCTGAAAAAGCAGTTTACAAACGTCAAAAAGTATTTCGATACAAATTTTGCCCCGATATTTGCAGAGATAGGCAAAAAATTCGCACCCGTTATAGAGGGCTTCAAGGATAATATGAGCAAGGCCTGGAGTGATATGGCAACTCTCGCTGAGCCGTTCAAGAACTACATCGTAAACAATCTGACACCTGCATTGCAAACCGCATTTCAATATGTCGGCACAGTCGCAAGCGGACTGGGTGATACCTTTAATCTTGTTTTCGGTCAGATGTGGGATAACGTGATCTTCCCAACGCTTGAGAAGATGACAACAACGGTACTGCCGTTACTTACGGATCAGTGGGCGGCAATGGCAGACGTGATGACGACGACTTTCAATACGATAAAGCCGTTGTTCGATAAGGTGTTTACTACCGGTATTATGCCTGTGCTGGAAACTCTGCAAGGTATATGGTCGAAACTGTGGGATTCGTCTGCAAAGGTATGGGACAAGTACGGCAAGCCTACTATGGAAGCGATAAAGTCACTTGTCACATCGGTCGGCGATACGGTGATGAAAGTCTATGAAAGCTGGATACAGCCTGTTGTGAAATGGGTATGCGATAGTCTGAAATCTATGTGGGATAGTGCTATCAAGCCCATATACGAAAAAACAGCCGCAGTTATATCGAAAATTATTCAGTGTATAAACACAGTATGGGTAAATTTCCTTAAACCGTGCGTGGACTGGATAGTAAAAACAATGGGACCGCTTATTTCCAATGTTCTTAATGCAATCAAAAATGTGTTTGATACTGTATTTTCGTTTATCGGAACGGTTGTCGGCACTGCACTTGACACTTTCGGCGGATTACTGGACTTTATAACGGGCGTATTCTCGGGCGACTGGGATAAGGCTTGGAACGGAATAAAGGACACCGTAAAAGCAGTGTGGGACGGTATATGGGGTGTAATAAAAAGCACTGTTAATCTGATAATCGACGGTATTAATATGCTCTGGACAGGTATCTATAATGCGGTCAAAGGGCTTGTTGACGCTGTAGGCGGTGTCGCAGGCGTTATAGGCGATATACTCGGTCAGGACTGGCATTTCTCGATGCCTGACAGCCCTCCGCTGATACCTAAGCTTGCAAAGGGCGGTCTTGCTTATGCGCCTACGCTTGCGATGGTCGGCGACAATCGTAACGCAGGAACAGACCCGGAGGTAATTGCACCTCTGTCAAAGCTCAAGGACATCATCGGCGAAGGCGGAGATATGACGGAAGTCGTGCTTCTGCTTCGTGAGATACTGGAGTTTCTGAAAGGTCTTAATCTTATCGCTAAGGGTGAGGTTGACGGTAAAACGCTTTACCGGTTGATAGTACGTCTGAACAAGGAGAATACATACAGAACGGGGGTAAATGCACTTGGCTAAAAATCTGATATGGGTTAAGGGCGTTCTACTCCCGCCGCCCGATATTGACGGCTATAATGCCACACGATGCAAGACGTGGGAACCAAACACTGGCAGAAATGCCGCAGGAACAACCGTCGGAAGCATACTTTGCTGGAAATACAAGATAGAGCTTAAATGGTCTTTTCTCACAGAAGCGCAGGTGAAGAGCCTGCGTAATCTGTTTGAGAGCAAACCCGATTACTTCTCTGTAAAATTCGACTACGACGGCGAATATAAGGAGATAACCGCATACAGTACAGATCTTACCGCCACAGGCAAGCTGTATGCAGGAAGCGGCTATTATTACAAGAGTGTGTCAATAAATCTGATAGAAAGGTAGGTGATAGCTTGTATACAAATGTTTCGGATGATTTTCTGTCAGCCGTTAATGGTGCTGAGCCTGTCTACTGCTGCAAGCTGGATTTCGGTAATGATGTAACGGCGAACGATCTGTTCAGCGTCAGCTATTCGGGCGGATCGTGCAGCGAGAGCATAGTGCCGGGCGGCACGGTCATAGCAAATGCAAAAGTCGAGCTGTCGGCACTTCCTGCGACGGTCAGAAAGGGAAGCACTTGCACGTTGTATTTTGGAGTGAACGGAGAATACGCCCCGCAGGGAGTGTTCACAATAAAAAAGATTGAGAAGAGCGGAGAACGGTTGTCGGTAACGCTTGAGGATAACATGGCAAAGACGGAAAAAGGCTATTTTTCAAGCCTGTCGTATCCGTCCACAACGCTGAAAATGCTGTCTGAGATAGCAACAAAGTGCGGCGTTGCCTTTAATACTTCGGGGCTTACGGCGGTAACGATAAAGGACAAGCCGGAGGGCTATACCTGCCGTGAAATAATCGGATATATTGCAGGGCTGTACGGCAAATTCGCTGTTTGTGACCGTACCGGCAAGATAGCGTTCAAGTGGTTTGATACTACGGCGGTGCAATTGTCCGATTATTGCTATGACACACCCACAGTTGCTACCGACGATATTACAGTCGGACGTGTGGTGTGCGGAGATTTTACAGCCGGCACGGGTACTGCGATAACATACGACTGCCTGTTTATGACGCAGACGCAACTGAATGCAGTACAGAAGTCATTAAACGGATTTAAATACCGCACGGGTGAAATCCCGTTAAGGCTTGGCAATATGCTGATAGATGCGTGGGATATGGTGAGCATAACCTACGGCGGAGAAACTGTGAGAATTCCTGCCGCAGTTATGTCTATGACGTTTAACGGTGGTTTGTCTATGACAATAGAAGCGCCCGCCACAGAACAATCTGCGCACAGCGGCGAAAGTTATAAGTCGCCTGCACAGAAGCAGGCGGAACGAATAACCGCAGATATAATAAGCGCAAAACAGGCATTGCTCGAAAAGGCTGATATCACGGAGCTTAATGCACAGATTGCAAACCTCGAAAACGTATATGCCGCAAAGGCTGATATTACCGAGCTTTCCGCACAGATAGCCACGATTGACAATCTGACGGCTAAGAAAGCAGATGTTGAACAGCTGTATGCAAAGAAAGCGGATATAGATACGCTTGTAGCCGATACGGCAACGCTTAAATCACTGAAAGCCGATGTTGCAAACATAGACGTTCTGCTGTCGGGCAAAGCCGGCACGGGTGAACTGACATCTATAAAGCTGACTGCCGAAAATGCGGAAATAGCGACTGCGCTGATAAAGGACCTTACAGCCGCAAACTTCCGGTCAAAGACCATCGAAACCGATGATTTTACGATAAAATCAAGCAGCGGAAAATTGCAGATAGTCGGAAACACAATACAGATAAAGGATAAAAACAATACTGTCCGTGTCCAGATAGGCGAGGACGGTAAATCCGACTATGGCATTTACGTTACCGATGCAAACGGAAAGATAATGTTCACCTCTTACGATGGCTTGCACGAAGACGGCATAAAGAGCGGCATTATCAAAAATGATATGGTAGCTGATGATGCACATATCAGCGGCAGTAAGCTGGATATTTCGAGCGTTATTGACGGTATCAACGCCGATAACAGCACCTATCTTAATACAAGTAAGGTCGTCATAGACGGAACATCTCAGACGATAAATGCAAAATTCACTGAGCTGACTGCAAGCATAGGCAGTATCGGCACCCGTACTTCTGCACTGGAAAGCGACCTGTCGGGCTTTCGGACAACGGTTTCAGAAACGTATGCCACGAAGTCGGCGGTTGACAGTATACAGATAGGCGGAAGAAATATAGTTACGGGTACATTGGAATTAGTTATAGGTAATGGTGGTCATAGCAGTGGACATTGGAGAAAAGACGGAATAACAGGAACAATACAGGCTGTTGATATCAGTGATAATCCTTTAAGCTCGTTTACCCGATGCCTGCGTCTGACATCAACAGACGCTGCTACGCAAATCAGATTAGGACAATATGATATTCCGCTTGACAAAGACAGCTTATATACTCTGTCATGTTGGGTGCGCAGTAACTCGTCAAATGGTGTACCGATACGCTTACAGCCGTTCTATAAATCGGCTTCAGACCACAGCGGCAGTACGCAGGATATACTCATTACGGAAGAATGGCAGTATGTCAGCTTTACATCAGTCAGAACGCCTGCTGCTACCGATAAATATAACGGGGCATACATCTATCTGCGACCGACAGCGACAGGAAACTACATAGATGTGTGCGGCATCAAGCTCGAAAAAGGCGATAAGCCGACTGACTGGTCACCTGCTCCTGAGGATACCACAGCCGAAATAACATCGTTATCAAGCAAGCAGTCAAGCCTTGAGCAGACGGTAAACGGCTTTAAGGCAACTGTTGAAAGTACATACGCAACAAATGACAGCGTAACGCAGAAGGTTTCCGCCGTAGAGCAGAAGGCTGACAAAATATCGTGGCTTGTGAAATCAGGAACATCGGAAAGCAGTATGGAACTGACAAGCAAGGCCTTGGAGATTATTGCGAAGACCGAAATCAAAGGTGATGTGATTGTGGGCGGAGTTATCAAAAGCGGCAACTATGATGTTGCAAACGGCACCGGTATGAAGCTGGCGCTGGCAACGGGCGAGTGGGACAGCAAATACTTCAAAGTAAGCAGCACCGGCACTATTACAGCTACGGGCGGAACGATAGGTGGATTTACGATAAGCAATAATTCACTGTATAACGGGCTGGACACAATTAATCACAAAGAAGGAACAAATGAAACGGCTGGTGTTAATATCAGTGTTCTGGGAGGTTTTTCTGCGTATAACGGGGAATACGGAACTGAAATGAACAACGGACAAATACAGTTCTATTCATTAGGTAGAGAGCTTGGGTATATTGCTCCGGGATCAACTGATTTTAGTGACTATAGCAAAACAGGAATAGGCATAGTTGCCACCAATCAAATTGGTAGTGCTGGATTATACGGACGAATAGATTTAGGCTACAAGGATAAGATGAACGGCAATACCTATATTGCAGCATACAGTGTGTGTTGCGATGGTAAAAAAGACAGTAACGATGGATTTAATTCAACTTTTCACATTAAAACTCGCTTTTCAAGTGGCATAGACGTTTCGGATATTTATTTCAGTTACGAAAATAAGACTATTTGCTCGATTGGTGTTGCAGGTTACTATGGAGTAGGTGGCATATCTCCAAATGCGTACAAATGGTTGCCTGTATTTAACGATTATGTTGCATTCAAAAAAGGCATCTTATTTGATTCTTCGAATGCGTCATTAATTAATCATGGGGGAAACAGGTTGCTGGCGTGTACCTCGTCAAAATTTACAGTTGGCAATGCCGACTTAGCGTTGTCTTTGATAGGTTCATCGCTGACATCTTCAAGCACCATATCCGTTTCATCCGATGCCCGTATGAAAAACCACATTGCCGATTTGCCGAGCGGATCTGAAAACCTTTTTGATTATCTTGACGGAAAGTCGTTCTTCTACAATGGTGATTCCTCAACCGCTAAGAATTACGGTTTTATCGCACAAGATGTTTTATCCGCTTTGCAAAAATGTGGGCTTACAACAGACGATTTTGCGGGATTCTGCGATATAAACGGAGATGGCAGTCAGTACGCACTTGCGTATGAGCAGTTCGTTCCTATTGTGTGGAATGAGATAAAAAGACTAAGAAAAGCACTAAGCGAAAGGAGTTAATTATGCTTAGAAGTAACAAAACAACACAGTTTGACGGTACAAGCTATATCACTGACGGAGAGGGCAACGAACAGACCGTAGCGTATTTCAGCGCTACCATAAGGACGGACAAGACCGTAACAATGAGCATGACAGTATCGAACGCCGAACTGTACGAAGAAAACAAAACCACAGTCAGAGCGGATTATACGGAGTTCCAGACTGCCGTATATACCGCACAGGACGCAGAGTAAGGAGAAGCTATGAAGTTATCAACTGTAGTAAATGCAATCCCCGTCATAAGCAAGCTGATGAGCAAGGAACTGCCCGTCATACAGTCGTATGCTGTGGCAAAGCTGGCAAGGCGTATCGATGAAGAAACTAAGCTGTACAATGAGCAGAGGCAGAAGCTCTTGCAGAAATACGGCGAACAGGACGGTGATAAATACGTTATTCGCCCTGAAAACGTAGATGTCTGCAATGCAGAGCTTGAGGAGCTGCTCAACATTGATGTTGATATACCCGAAAAGATTGATATTCTCTCGACGAATGTCGTTCTGACACCCGCCGAGATGATTGCAATAGAAGATTTTTTAGCCGAATAGGCGGAAAGGAAAAATTATGGAAAAGTTAAGTAGTGTTTTTGGAGTGATAGTTGCGACTATCGGCGGCGTGGTCGGCTGGATATGGGGCGATTTTACGCCCTTGCTTGCCGCTCTGATTGTGTGCATGGTGCTTGATTACATATCCGGCGTTGCGTGTGCGATTGTCAGAAAAGACGTGTCAAGCGAGATCGGTTTTAAAGGCATAGTCAAGAAAATATTGATTTTAATGCTTGTAGGGGTTGCACATGTCCTGGATGCGCATGTGCTGAACAGTACACCGGTATTACAGTCAGCAGTGACAATGTTTTTTATTGCTAACGAGGGTATATCGCTTGTGGAAAATGCGGCGGGGCTCGGTATACCGATACCAAAGAAAATGCTTGAAGTATTAAAACAGCTGAAGCTCAAGGGTGACAGCACTGAAAAAGACGAAAGCGAGGAAGAATAATAATATGTTAAAAATCAAGGGAATTGACATCAGCAGGGCGCAGGAGCAGTTCGATTTTACGGCTGCTGTGTCGGCAGGCGTGAAGTTTGTAATTATCCGTGCCGGCATACGCACGGATGAGGATACATATTTCAGACGCAATCTGTCCGAGTGCCAGAAGCGCAACATGCCTTATGGACTGTACTGGTACTTTGAAGCAACATCTGACGATGCTTTTAAGGCGGAACTTGCCGCTTGCAAAAAATCTGTAAAAGGCTTAAAGCCGTCATATCCTGTGTTCTTTGACATGGAGGAGCAGAAGCAGATAGATGATTTGACGACTGCACAGCGTACTGATATGGCACTCAAATTCTGCACCGAAATGACCGCTATCGGTCTGCCGTCTGGCGTATACGCCAACCCGTCATGGATGTTAAATTATTATGACAGTGACCGTCTGGACGGTATAGATATATGGCTCGCAAACTGGACGCATGATCCTGAAATACAGAGCAATTTTGACTGCGGTCAGCTGATGTGGCAGTGGGGCGTTGAAAACATCGGCGGCAAAGACGTCGACTCTGATATATGCTTTATTGACTATCCTGCAAAGACTGACTACTGGTACAAGACGCACAGCGGCACAGATACCCCCGCAAAGCCGTCGGAACCTGTTAAGCCTGATACACCCACTGTAAAGACATACAAGGCAGGTGACGCAGTACAGCTGTCAAATACCGCACTGTATGGCTCGTCAACGACCTCACAACCCGCAAATCATCTGACAGGCACATATTACATACACACCGCTGATGATGTTTTAAACGGCAGAATACGCATTACTACGCCGAAAGGCTGTAGCGCAGTGACAGGCTGGGTTAAAGTTAGTGATATAGGCAGTAAAACTGCTGACAGCAAGCCTGCGGCAGAGATCCGTAAAGGCGACCGTGTGCAGATAAAGCAGGGCGCAACCTGGTACGGTGGCACAAAAGTCCTTACAGGCTGGCTGCTTGAAAAAACGTGGATTGTTGATGAAGTTGTCGGCAATCGTGCTGTACTCGGTAAGGATACAACAGGCGTTTTCAATATACAGTCGCCGATAGATGTTAAGTACCTGAAAAAATAAGTACAATAGTTATCCCCCGGCGGAGCTACACATCAAGCTCTGTCGGGGATTTTTTATGTTTAATATATAGTTAGCTTCCTAACTTGACACCCCTTTTGATACCCCCACCATAGTTAATTTTAGTTAATTTCAGTAAAATTCAAGATTTGATAATAATTACTGAAAATACAAGAAAACCGCTTAAGCAATATGCTTAAGCGGTTGTTATTATGGTCGAGGTGACAAGAATTATAAAAGCTGTTTTCTGTATATTCGCAGGAAGTGTTTAAATTGCTATTAAAGCCTTATGCAATGCAGATTCACGGACTTTTTATTGCTGTAACATTTCGGGTCGTTTTTTCTTAAATGACAAAAAATCGTGTACAAATCGTGTACAGATATTACTTGATATTATTAAGAATGCCTACTGCTCGTTCCTCTTCTCGTGGGTACAGGTGGGCGTATGTTCGCCATGTCTGCTGAACGTCTGCATGACCGAGCCGCCGTGCAATTTCCTGTATGTTGATACCTTCGTTAATCAGCAGGGTAGCGTGCGTGTGGCGAAAGTCGTGTATTCTTATATGTGGAAGCTCAGCAAGTCTGGCATATTTTATATTGTGCGTGTCAAGTGAAGCGTCGGGCAGGTAACTGATACCGCCGCAAACCCTATAATCTTCAGTAAAGTTTTTATCTGCTTGCTGACGTTTCTTGTGCTCGTCGAGTATTTTCAACAGTGGCAGAGGTATTTGTAGTGAACGATACGACGATTTGTTCTTAGGCGGGGTTTCTGTTATCTTGCCTTTTATTTTCTGTGATATGGAGCGGCGGATATTAAGTGTATTACCCGTTATATCGGACCATTTCAGCGCATTGATTTCACCTTTGCGTGCACCTGTGTAGAAAGCAATGGAGAAAAACACATAGTACCCCCATTCGGTAATCGTGTCTTTTTCTTCACACATTTTCTTGACAACGCTTATATATTTCAGATACTGATCGGCTGTGTAGTAATGTAGCTTGTCCTCCGGTGTCTCAAAATACACTTCCTTAAAATTGCCCACAGCTAAAAGCGGATTTTTAGGCAGGTAGTCCATTTTTACAGCGTAATTCAGCAGAGCTCTGAGTTCGCCGTAATAATTCTGCAATGTTTTGAGCTTATATCCTTTTTCAGATAGTATGTTCTTCCACTTCTGAAGCTGAGCCGTGTTGAGCTTGTTTAATTTAACATCAAACAGATACGGCTTTACAGAGGCGTTTATATTATCGTTGATCTTTGCAAGTGATGTTTCTCTGACTTCGCCCTTTTTTGTGATGTAATATTCGGCGTACAGCTCTCCCAAAGTCATAGAAGATACAGGTGCTTCCTTCGACTTTGAGTAGACACTCATCAGTTCGGCTTCAAGCTGTTTTGCTTCTGCCGCTCCGTAAGTGATACGGGTAAGCTGACGTGCTACACCGGTCCTGTCAATATAGTTTATGCGAACTTTGTATTGTTGCAAACCGTCTTTTTTTACGTTTGTTTTGTATATCGGCATTTTTGCACCTCCTAATTTATTTATTTCAATCCTCGCCCTCTGTGCGAGGGGGACTTATGGTTGATCCGAATACCCGAAGCGCTTGGGCATTTCAATCCACGCCCTCATGTAGAGGGTGACATTTCTTAATATAATGTAGAGCGATAATTTATTGTTTCAATTTTCTTTGGTATTTGTCCCTCAGCGTGATTACTCTCTCTTCGTCGCTTCCTGTTGCACTGATATAAGCGTTAAGCACTTGGATGGCATCTTTGTATCGTTCTACTTTTGCGAGCATTTCAGGCACATGCTGTATATAGCGTTCGCTGTTTGGGACCAATAAACACGCTTGAAAGCCTGCTTCGGCCGATTCACTGTATTTCCCTTCATTGTTAAATTCAATAGCGTCTGCAAACAGTGTGTCAGGAATGGATAGCGGTTTTTGAAGTTCCAAAAACTCAGGCTGATAAAAAACAGCACTTGAACATCCGTGCACACAAAAAGGCGGAAAATTTATAGTCATTTTTGCTTCCTTTATTCTATACGTTTTTCCTCTTTGTTCACGGCATTTGTGGCACGGGGCACTGTGTGTGATGATTGTGTACGGCTCATCGGGAGTATGTAAATGCTTTAAGGAATTATATTCTCTCAGACACGTGATGATTCTTGATGGTGCTAAGCTAAGTGGCAAAGCAAACCAGTCAGTTAGATCATATTTCAATTTAAGATAACGTTTAATTTTTCTGTAATCTGGATAAATGATATACAATCTGCACAGATCATCAAAAATTTTATCACTAATTGAAGTCTGAAAAAGCCTTTCTAACAGTCCTTTGTTTTTAACAAAGAAGTTGTAATAGGCTTCTTCAGTGGTACTTTCAAAAATAGGTTTGTTCTTTGTCAA
>OHEJ01000185.1_pt1 | contig 28997 bp, 28 predicted proteins | sample 1567261 | NCBI WGS metagenome assembly OHEJ01 (sample SAMEA3879550, study PRJEB24766) | human gut metagenome | biome: human-associated habitat; feature: feces | place: USA | collected 1985/1987 | reverse complement strand
ATTGCTATTCGTTCATCTATTGTGTGATTTAACCAAAGTGTCATAACGCTCGTTTTTATCGATTATATCGGTTATCAGCTTTCTCATCCATACTGGCATGAGAGCAAGATCTTGTATAAACAAGTCTTTATGTATCTCTTCATTGGCCAATTTTCTAATGGTAGCGAGTTCTTGATCGCCTACATTCTTTTGTCCTAATGTCCTAAGAGCTTGTACAAGCAGCGCTGCCAACATGGTCCGAAAAGCAAAGTTCTTAGGAACACTTCTTTTCAACACTATGGTCCGATTACCAAGAGTCAAGACTCTGCCGCTTCCCGATGTCAGATAAGTGTATTTTGTCGGCACCTGTGTGGAGAGCCCCAGTTTGTTGAGCGCTGTAACTCCTGATGGTTGTATTTGTACCTTGTCTCGCTTGGCTATAGCCATCACCATTTCATCTATTGACGGATAGACGATCCCAAATCGGGTATTTTTAGGGCGAAGATAAACCCCATTAGCTAATCGAACTATATTCCCCTTTTTTTCTTCTACAGAAAGTGCACGACTCACCACCTTCTCATTGTCATTGATGTCTGAGAAGTCTGAGAGGAAGAGAATCTGCCCTTCGCTTGTCTTGTATATACGGTTAGCTATCTCTGCCATATCGTCCCCTTCTTTGATGGTGCAAAAATACAAAAAATCAGCGATACGCACAACGCTTCATTGCTCAAATTAACATTTCTTATGTAGAAAACTTTGCAAAAATTTTCTACAACCGCTTTCGTCTTATACAGCTCATTGCTGTCCCCGTTGAAATCGGGAATAGTTGAATATGAATCAAATAACCCAGGAAAGAGGGGACAAAGCCCCGTATCTCTCAGCCATGGAGCGCTCGCCCATCATCGACCTCAAACTTCAAAAGGGAGTCGAATTCGACCCCTTTGAAATGAGGGTTGTTCAACTGTTCCCAAAGTCCCAAATACTCCAAGGTGTTTTTGGAGCGTAGCCAATTCTTTATCACATCTTTAGGCTCAACTGGATTCTTCTGCCTTGCTATGTCGGTAATAAAGAACATTATATGATACTTTTTCTTGTTTAATCCCCAAACATTTCTTACCTTTGCACAAAAAGTACAATATAATACACTACTTGATATGAAAATTCAAGAAGTAATGAAACTCCAGCGCAAGGCCTTGGGGATTACCCAGCAAGACCTCGCTGACATGTCCGAGATAGCCATTTCGACCATCAAGAAAATAGAGAGCGGCAAAGGAAACCCTTCCCTGTCGACGGTTGAAAAAATCATGGACATCCTTGGCATGGAGGTTAAATATGTGATTCGTCAAACGGTTTAAATAAAGTAAGTTATGAGAAAAGCTATCGTTTATTGCCACGACACAGAGGCAGGACTCTTAGAGGAGTCAACTCCGGGCAGAGGTTATACCTTTACATACGACAAGCAATATATGATGGATAGGACCCATGATCCGGTCTCGCTTACCATGCCTTTCAGGGAAGCCCCCTATCAATCTGATTATCTATTCCCGGTTTTTACCAATATGCTTCCAGAAGGAGCAAACAGAAAGATAGTCTGCAGAAGTTGGCGATTGGACGAGAAGGATTTCTTTGGACTTCTTCTGAAGATAGCAACCCATGATACGATAGGAGCAATAACCGTAAAAGAAGTAGAATCATGAAAGAATTAAATCATTGCCCATCCACCCTTGCAGATGGGTTTTCCACTTACTCTCCTACAGCTTGCAAAAAACTGTTTGATGGTCAGAAAGTGTCGCATTTGCTTGATTTTGAAATAGATGAAATCAGCAAGACGTCAGAGACCATGATAGCCATGAGACGTATCTCCGTATCTGGAGCTCAGGAGAAATTTCCTGCAGTGATAGAGAATGGAATCATCAGAATCTCGCAGACGGATGAACGCTCTCGCTATATCCTGAAGCCAGCACCTTGGGACAATACTCTTCAAACAAGGAAGCAGATTCCAGCCAACGAGCATCTTACCATGCAGATAGCTTCACAGGTATATGGCATCATTACTGCAGAAAATGGCCTTTGCTTTACCCCTCATGGCGACATGATATATATCACTAAGCGGTTTGACATAGCCAAGGACGGAAGCAAATATCTCATGGAGGATTTCGCTTCTCTGGTTGGTAAGAATGAAGCCGAGCAAGGTACTTATTTCAAATATGATGGATGCTTCGAGGATATTGCCTGTGCGATAAGGCGATATATTCCTGCCTGGATGATAGCCATGGAACGTTTCTTTAAGTTGGTTGTGTTCAATTACATCTATGGCAATGGTGACGACCATCTGAAAAACTTCTCTATCATCAGAATTGGCGAGTATTACCAGCTTGCTCCCGCCTATGACCTGATGAACACCAGTCTCCATATCGAGGGCGATGACCTGGGATTGAACGGGGGGCTTTCTCTGACGCTGGAGAAAAGTGATGTGTATGAGCGAACAGGACATCCTTGCCGTCTGGACTTTGAGCGATTCGGAGCGCTTATCGGTCTGAAGGAGAAGCGTATAGAAATGATCCTTGACTCTTTTTCTGTCTTGCCTGACGAAGTAGAGCATTTGACCAACAATTCTTTTTTGACAGACAAGACGAAACGTACCTATTTACGAATAGTCAAAGAAAGAATTCAGAGATTCAATCGTAAATCAGAATGAGAAATATTTTGCTTAGGAGAGGTGTCTATCCACGGACAATCTCCCCTGAGCCTCTTTTTTTATCTATGTTGTTTGCCATATTTCTATTTTTTTTGAGATCACAATTTGTGACCTCAAACGTGTTGTTACTTATTATTGTATGCAAAGGTTGTGCTTTTAGCCTTAAGTCACTATTGCACAACCCCTTTCTTTGAAAAGAACGTAAAATCAATAGTATTATTGCGATGATAGTACTTTTAGTAATCGCATAACATCATGTCATCATGTCATCATGCCATCATGCCGTTAAGGATTTCTGCATGATCCACACAAACAAAAAACAAGGGCACTCGTCGGCAGAAGACGGGTGCCCTGTTGGTTATCCAAAAAAATGCAATCTATACCTGTTTGCTTGGGAAGCAAAGAGGGCAGGGGATGAGGGAAGGCTACCCCCTACGCGCTCTCTGCGGTTCTCGTGCCGCCCCCCGGCGATCAGTCGGCGAGGCTTTGGAGCTGGCCCTGGCCCTCCTCCATAAACTTCTTGGCGGCGCGCAGCTGGTGGCGCATGACGCTCAGCAGCTGCTGCGTCTCCTGCAGGAGATTGAGATAGACCAGGTCCACCTGTATCATCTTGGTGCCGTGGCTCTTCTGCATGCGGTTGAGGTGCTCTTTGCGCACGAGCGACAAGTCGTCCTTGCAGCCGTCGGCCTCGGCCAGCGTGGCGCGGTAGTTGGCGTATTGTCCCGTGGAGATTTGCTCGTAGGTGGCGCGCATCAGTTCGTTGACCCTGCGGCGTATCGGCTCATACTCCGTCTCGTAGGCCTTCGGGAGCGGGTTGAAGTTGTTGTCGACGTGCTCCTTGATGGGGGCGAGCATGCGGCGCAGCGTGTAGACGTACTGCTGGTCGCTGTTGATGCCGACGTGGAACCACGTGTTGCGCTCGATGGCCAGGTCCATCGGCGAGCGGCGCAGGCCCAGCATCTCCTGGCGGCGATACTTCTTCAGCAGGTCCAGTTCGCGGCGCATGCTCTTTTGGCTCTGCCGCAGCGCCCGCACGTTCTGCGTGGCAAAGGCCTCGACGATGGCGTTGTATTGCTCCATGATATACTTGCAGACCGTGCTCTGCGTGTCGCGCACGTGGCTGCGCAGCATCTCCCAGACCAGTTCCGGGTCGCGCGTGCGCATCATCAGGCGGAAAGTGTCGTCCTCCTGCTTGGCCTTGGCGCTCTTCGCCTTGTACTGGCGGTTGCTGCGGTAGAGCAGGAAGACCACGAGCGCCATGAAGCCACACTGCACGATGACGCCGCCAAACCACATGGCGAGGCAGACCAGGGCGCAGGCGATGAAGGCCACGCCCGCCGTGATAAACCAGCCGCCGATGACGCTCAGCACGCCCGTGACGCGGAAGACGGCGCTCTCGCGGCTCCAGGCGCGGTCGGCCAGGCTCGTGCCCATGGCCACCATGAAGGTGACGTAGGTCGTGGAGAGGGGCAGCTGGTGGTTGGTGCCGAAGGTGATGAGCATGGAGGCGATGACCAGGTTGATGGCGGCGCGCACCACGTCGAAGGCGGCCTTGTCGTCCTGGAGCTCCACCTCGTTGGTGTTGAAGCGCGTGCCCACCCAGCGGCGCAGGCCGGCGGGGAAGAGGCGCTTGCCGCCCTCGATCAGGTTTTGGGAGCAGCGGACGATGGCGCGGGCGGCGCGGCTCGAGCCAAACATCTCGTCGCCCTCGTCCTGGCGGGAGAGATCGACGGAGGTCTGAATGACGTGCTGCGCCTTCTTGGAGGTGGCCATGGCGAAGATCATCACCAGGCCCGCCAGGATCAGGTAGAGGGGCGGCGTCGTGGCGCTCTCCATCAGCGAGGACATCATGAAGGTGTCGATGGTCTCGCCGTGGCCATGGGCCATGAAGTCCTGGTAGGAGTCGAGGCCGGCCAGCGGCACGCCGATGAAGTTGACAAGGTCGTTGCCGGCAAAGGCCATGGCGAGGCCAAACGTGCCCATGAGGACGGTAAACTTGAAGATGTTGACGCGGAGCAGGTGGAGCGCCTGCATCGCCACGGTAGAGACGAGGAAGGTGCAGAGCAGCAGCCAGTTGGTGTGGCCCTCGATGTAGTCGCGCAGGTTCTCGGGCAGGTAGGGGCTCTTGCCCATGCCCTTCATGAAGATGAAGTAGGAGAGGGCCGTGAAGGCGATGCCGCCGAAGATGGCGATGCTATAGCGGCTGTGCTTCGAGTAGTGGAAGGTGAAGACGATGCGGCTCAGCCACATCACCACCATGCCGATGACAAAGGAGATGGCCACCGAGACGAAGATGGCGATGATCACCTGCAAGGCCTTGTCCGAGTTGAGCAGGTCGGCGTATTCCAGCGTGGGGTCGCCCATCACCTTGAGCAGCGCGAGCATCGCCGTGCCGCCCAGCAGCTCGAAGACGAGCGAGACGGTGGTGGAGGTAGGCATTCCCAGCGTGTTGAACGCGTCGAGCACGATGATGTCCGTCACCATCACGGCCAGCATGATGGTCATCACCTCGTGGAAGGAATAGTGGGCCGGCATCATGATGCCGTGGCGGGCTACGTCCATCATGCCCGAGGACATCACGGCGCCGAGCATCACGCCCACCGAGGCAATGATGAGGATGGTGCGAAACGACGCCACGCGGGCGCCGACGGCCGATTGCAAGAAGTTGACCGCATCGTTGCTCACGCCGACAAACAAGTCGAAGACGGCCAGGCAGAGCAGGAAGATGACGATACACAGATAAATGGTCTCCATGTGTTGTAAATGTTATGTTTGTTAATTTCTTCGGGTGCAAAGTTACGCCGACGATGCTACAAACTTTTTGCTATCGCGTTACAATACGGTTACAACGCCGCGCGGCAGACCGCTTTTCTTCTTTTGTGCCCGTCCTGCATTGTTACATGTTACATGTTACATGTTACGTTAAGGCCTCCCACTTCCGCCTCCTCGCAAGCAGGACAAGGTCGTGTAAGCGTTCTTCTCAGATACACGTCGCATTGGTCGCATGGAGTCGCATTGTTACATGTTACATGTTACATGTTACATGTTACGTTAAGGCCTCCCCCACTTCCTCCTCCGCCTCCTCGCGAAGCGTTGTACTTGTTGTTTAGTTGTTTCCCTGCTGACCTTTGTTTTTTTTATTCCTTGGCCAGGGAGAAGTCAAACTGCAGTCCGCCCCCCTCGCGGTTGCTGACGCGTATGCTGCCGCGGTGGAGGATGACGGCGTTCTTGACGATGGCGAGCCCCAGGCCTGTGCCTCCGAGCGACCGGCTTCGTCCCTTGTCGACGCGGTAGAAGCGCTCGAAGAGGCGCGGCAGATGCTCCTCGGGCACGCCGCGGCCCGTGTCGGCGATGGTAAACTGCCAATAGTTGTCCTCGGCACGAGCCTTGACATAGACGGTCGTCTCCTCTCCCGCATAGGCCAGGGCGTTGTCGATGAGGTTGCGGAAGATACTGTAGATCATGCTTCTCACGCCCCTCACCGTCAGCTCGGCGGGCAGAGAGACGAGGAGCCTCATCTGCCTTTGCTGAAACTGCAATGCCGTCTCCTGCTCGATCTCCCGGACCATCCGCGCGATGTCCACCGTCTCCTTGCCGTGCAGGTCCTTCACCTCGTCCATGACGTTGAGCGTCGAGATGTCGGCCAGCAGCGAGGAGAGCCGCTGGCTCTGCGCGTAGCAGCGGTCGAAAAACATTTGGCGCGTCTTCTCGTCGATCGTGGGATGGTTGATGAGCGTCTCCAGGTAGCCCTGGATGCTCGCCACGGGCGTCTTCAGCTCGTGGGCGATGTTGTGGGTGAGCTGGCGTTTGAGTTCGTCCTGCTCCCTGCGCGTGCGCTGGTAGCGCTTATAGACCTTGATGATGCGCTCGGCGATGTCGCCCAGCTCGTCGTCGGGAAAGACCGCCAGATCCTTGATGTCGAGCGACTCGTTGTGGTCGGCCCGCGAGGCGAAGAGGCGCAGTTTGGTGATATTGTTGCCCAGTCGGCGCGTGAAGTTGTAGAGCAGGAGCGTCAGCAGCACGACGGCGCCGAGCGAGAACCAAAGATAGTTTTTGTCCGTATTGAGCACGCTGGCGAGGTTGTCGTTGTAGGGCAGGGCGCTGCGGACGATGTAGCGGTGGGAGGGGAAATAGGTGGCGGAGTAGAAGAAAGCCTGCGGCACGGTGGCGCTCCTGCGCTCGATGGCGTGGCCGCTGCCGTCGTCGAGGGCCTGGCGCACCTCCTGGCGGTTGGCGTGGTTGTGGATGTGGCTCAGGTCCTTCTGCCACGTGTCGTAGAAGACCGTGCCGTCGGGACGGATGAGCGTCACGCGCAGCCCCCTCATGTCGTTGTCGACGATGTAGCGGTCGATGAACGGTTTGATGTCCTTCGGCGACGAGGTGATGGCCTCGCTCATCTGCACGTTGAAGTCCTGGAGGCGCGCGTCGAGCACCGACACCTTGTAGTCCTTCTCCCGTCGCTGCTGATAGACGATGAAGGTGAAGGCAAAGAGCAGGAAGATGGAGAGCACCCCGAGGTAGAGGCGCATTCCCACGGGGATGCGGGTGCGCAGCGGCGCGAAGGGAGGAAGCCCCGTGGGCCCCTGGGCGGTCCCTTGGTTGTCCCCTTGCGTAGTCCCTTGGTTAGTCCCTTGGATGTCCCCTTGATTAGTCCCTTGGTTAGTCCCTTGGATGTTCCCTTGCGTAGTCTGCTGGTTGTTCTGTTTCATCCTTCCGTCTCCCATCATCCCGTCAGTTGGTCTTCACCTCAAATCCGTAGCCGAACCCCTGCCGCGTCACGATATGCTCGGCGTAGGCCTTCACCTTGCGGCGCAGCCGCGTGATGTTGACGTCCACGGTGCGGTCGAGCACGATCACGTCGTGGGGCCACACATGATTGATGAGCTGCTGGCGGCTCAGGATCTTCCCCCTGTTCTCCAGCATCATCAGGAGCAGCGAATACTCGATGCGCGTGAGCGCGACGTGCTCCCCATCGACCCACACCTCCTTGCGGTTGTCGTCGAGGACGAGCCCCTGGAAGCGGATCACGCCCTCCTCGTCCTGCGCCTCCTCGTCCTGCGACGTGCGGCGCAGCACCGCCTTGACACGGGCCAGCACCTCGCGCAGCGAGAAAGGCTTCGAGATGTAGTCGTCGGCGCCGAGGTTGAGGCCCTCCACGGTGTCGTCCTCCGTGTCGCGCGCGGTCAGAAAGATGATGGGCGTCTGCTTCGTCAGCGGGTTGTCCTTCACTCTTCTGGCCATCTCGAAACCCGACATCTCGCCCATCATCACGTCCAGCAGCAGCAGGTCGTAGGCGGCAATGTCCAGCGTCAGCGCCTCTTCGGCGGAGTAGGCCACGTCGGTCCGGTAGCCCTCCGCCTCCAGGTTGAACTGAAGAATCTCGCAGAGGTCGGCCTCGTCGTCGACCACCAGTATGCGATAATGCTTGTCTTCCATATTTGCGATATGTTCATGAATCGGGGGCAAAGTTAGGCAAAAAATGTGGAACGCGGCGCGCTTTGCGGGTTACGATTTGATGACAACGAGTGGTGAGGCCCAAAACGTCGGATGCTTGATTTATGACAAGAAGTAGGTATTTTTGTTAAAAAAACAAGTCGGTGACGTTTCGTTTCATGGAAAAAATGTACTTTTGTCGGCGAAAATTGTTTGCAGAATAACAAAAAGTTAATGACCTATGAAGAAAATCAGAGCCGCCGTAGTTGGCTACGGCAACATCGGACGTTACACGGTCGAGTCTCTTGAGGCTGCCCCCGATTTTGAGATTGCAGGCGTAGTACGCCGTCAGGGTGACAAGGACAAACCACTCGAACTGACCCCCTACGAGGTGGTCGACGACATCACGAAGCTCAAGGAGGTCGACGTGGCCTTCCTCTGCACGCCGACACGCTCCTGCCCCGACTACGCCGAGCGCCTGGTGGCCTTGGGCATTAACACCGTCGATAGCTTCGACATCCACACCAGCATCCTCGAATACCGCACGCGACAGATGGAAAACTGCAAGAAGGCGGGCCGCGTCAGCGTCATCGCCGCTGGATGGGACCCGGGAAGCGACTCCGTGGTGCGCGTGCTCCTGGAGGCACTCGCCCCGAAGGGCCTCACCTACACCAACTTCGGTCCGGGTATGTCGATGGGCCACAGCGTCGTGGCTCGCTCCAAGAAGGGCGTCAAGAACGCGCTCTCCATGACCATTCCCCTGGGCGAGGGCATCCATCGCCGCATGGTCTATGTGGAACTGGAGGATGGCTACACCGTGGCGCAGGTCGAGGCGGAACTCAAGGCTGACGACTACTTTGCCCACGACGAGCTCCACGTCTTCGCCGTGAAGTCGGTGGACGACGTACGCGATATGGGCCACGGCGTACACCTCACCCGCAAGGGCACGAGCGGCAAGACGCCCAACCAGCGCATGTCCTTCGACATGAGCATCAACAACCCGGCGCTCACGGCACAGATCCTGGTCGGGGTGGCCCGCGCCTCCTTCCGACTGACCCCGGGATGCTACACCCTGCCCGAGATACCGGTCATCGACCTGCTCCCGCAGTCGCGCGAGGAGGTGGTGGCTACCCTCGTATAAGCTGTCGAACCCTATAAGCTGCTCCAATAGCCGCTCATATAGTCGCCCATATAGCCGCTCGCGTAGTCGAACCATATAGCCGCTCATATAGTCGAGCCATGTAGTCGAATCATATAGGCCTACTGGCGATGGGGCGCCGTTGGAATAAAGTCTCAAATCCCTCGTTTTGGCAAGGAAGTCGGTCGGCTTCTTCCCAAAATGAGGGATTTTGTTTACACATTTGCCCCGATTTGTGCACATCTTTGTCGTTTTTGTGCACAATGTTTGCCCATAACGGGGAAAATAACTACCTTTGCAGCGGTTCTTTTAGGATACATCACTCAGGTTGTTTCACGAATAGCGGTTTGGTGGAATACAAAACGGTGAAAAGACTGGAGGATAAGATAGAAATAAGAAAATAAGTAACACATACAGGATTTATGAGTTTAAAGATTGTTGTACTTGCCAAGCAAGTACCCGACACGAGAAACGTGGGCAAAGATGCGATGACGGCCGAAGGAACGGTGAATCGCGCCGCTTTGCCCGCCATCTTCAATCCCGAAGACCTTAATGCGCTGGAGCAGGCCTTGCGCCTCAAGGAGCAGCACCCGGGGAGCACGGTAGGCCTGCTGACGATGGGTCCTCCGCGCGCGGGCGAGATCATCCGCCAGGGATTGTACCGAGGTGCCGATACTGGCTGGCTGCTGACGGACCGCCTCTTCGCAGGTGCCGATACGCTGGCCACATCCTATGCTCTGGCCACGGCCATCCAAAAGATTGGCGATGTGGATATCGTCATCGGTGGCCGACAGGCTATCGACGGCGACACGGCCCAGGTGGGCCCGCAGGTAGCACAGAAGCTGGGGCTCAACCAGGTGACTTATGCTGAGGAGATCCTCAAGGTGGAGGAGGGCAAGGCCACGATCCGCCGCCATATCGACGGAGGTGTGGAGACGGTGGAGACACCGCTGCCCGTCGTCGTCACCGTCAATGGATCGGCTGCTCCGTGCCGCCCGTGCAACGCCAAGCTCGTGATGAAGTACAAGTATGCCACCTGCCCCATGGAGCGCACGGGCGAGGAGCCCTGGAGCAAGCTCTATGAGGAGCGCCCCTACCTGACGCTCCACCAGTGGAGCGTGGCCGATGTCGATGGCGACCCCTCACAGTGTGGTCTCAGCGGATCGCCCACCAAGGTCAAGGCCGTGAAGAACATCGTCTTCCAGGCCAAGGAGAGCAAGACGCTGACCGGCGAGGACAAGGATATCGAGAGCCTCGTAAGGGAATTGTTGGACGAAAAGATTATTGGCTAAGACAAACGACAAGATGAATAACGTATTTGTTTATTGCGAGATAGAGGGCACGAAGGTGGCCGAGGTGTCACAGGAGTTGCTCACCAAGGGCCGCAAGCTGGCCAATCAGCAGGGTGTGGAGCTCCACGCCATCGTGGCCGGAAAGGACATCAAGGGAAAGGTCGAGGATCAGATCCTGCCGTATGGTGTGGACAAACTGTTTGTCTTCGACGGCGAGGGTCTCTTCCCCTACACCTCCGCTCCCCATACCGACATCCTGGTCAACCTCTTCAAGGAGGAGCAGCCGCAGATCGCGCTGATGGGCGCCACGGTCATCGGACGCGACCTGGGCCCGCGCGTGTCGTCATCGCTGACCAGCGGACTGACCGCCGACTGTACCGAACTGGAGATCGGCGACTTCGACGACCGCAAGGCCGGCAAGCACTATGATGGACTCCTCTATCAGATTCGTCCCGCCTTCGGTGGCAACATCGTCGCCACGATCGTCAATCCTGAGCACCGCCCGCAGATGGCCACGGTGCGTCCGGGCGTGATGCAGAAGGCTCTCTATGAGGGCAAGGCCAAGGGCGAGGTGGTCTATCCTGAGGTGGCCAAGTATGTGCCGGCAGAGGACTATGTCGTCAAGGTGCTCGACCGCCACGTCGAGGAGGCCAAGCACAACCTCAAGGGCGCGCCGATCGTCGTGGCTGGTGGCTACGGCGTGGGATCAAAGGAAAACTTCGACCTGCTCTTTGAGTTGGCCAACCTCCTGCATGGAGAGGTCGGCGCAAGCCGCGCGGCCGTGGACGCAGGATGGGTCGATAGCGATCGTCAGATCGGTCAGACTGGCATCACGGTCCACCCGAAGGTCTATATCGCCTGTGGCATCTCGGGACAGATCCAGCATATCGCCGGAATGCAGGACTCGGGCATCATCATCTCGGTCAACACCGACCCTGAGGCGCCCATCAACCGCATCGCCGACTATGTGATCACGGGCAGCGTAGAGGAGGTGGTTCCCAAGCTGATAAAATATTATAAGGAAAATACAAAGTAAAAAAGACCCCCTCATGCCGGGCTCCTAAGGGCCGGGCGGCAGGGAATTCATATTATGGCAAATTACTATACCGACCATCCGGAGATTGAGTTCCACCTCGATCACCCGTTGATGAAGCGCATCGTGGAGCTGAAGGAGAAGGGCTATGCTGACAAGGATCAGTTTGCCGACGCTCCCGTCTGCTACGAAGATGCGATAGAGAACTATAAGCGCGTGTTGGACATTACGGGCGACGTGGCCGCCAACATCATCGAGCCGAACAGTGAGTCGGTCGATTTGGAAGGTCCGCACCTCGTCGATGGACGCATGGTCTATGCGAGCAAGACGGTCGAGAATATCGACGCTACGTGCAAGGCGGGCCTGTGGGGTGTCTCCATGCCGCGTAAGTACGGTGGCCTGAACCTCCCCAATGTAGTCTTCTCCATGCTCTCCGAGGTCATCTCGGCGGCCGATGCGGGATTCCAGAACATTTGGAGCCTGCAGAGCTGCATCGACACGCTCTATGAGTTTGGATCGGAGGAGCAGCGACAGAAGTACATCCCCCGCGTCTGCGAGGGTGCCTCGATGTCCATGGACCTCACGGAGCCCGACGCTGGTAGCGATCTGCAGCGCGTCATGCTCAAGGCCACACAGGACGAGGACGGCACGTGGCGTCTGAACGGTGTGAAGCGATTCATCACCAATGGCGACTCTGATATCCACCTGGTGCTTGCCCGCTCTGAGGAGGGCACACACGACGGACGTGGCCTCTCGATGTTTATCTACGACAAGCAGAGCGGCGGCGTCACGGTGCGCCACATCGAGCACAAACTCGGTATCCACGGTTCGCCCACCTGTGAGCTGGTCTTCAAGAACGCCAAGGCAGAGCTCTGTGGCAGCACACGCATGGGTCTCATCAAGTATGTGATGGCCTTGATGAATGGTGCGCGCCTGGGCATTGCCGCACAGAGCGTCGGCGTGGAGCAGGAGGCTTACAATGAGGGCCTCTCCTACGCCAAGGAGCGCATGCAGTTTGGCAAGAAGATCATCAGCTTCCCCGCCGTCTATGACATGCTCTCGCGCATGAAGGCAAAGCTCGACGCGGGTCGCTCCCTGCTCTATCAGACGGCACGCTATGTCGATCTCTACAAGGCCCTGGAGGATATCGGTCGCGACCGCAAACTGACGCCCGAGGAGCGTCAGGAACTGAAGAAGTGGAACCGACTGGCTGATGCTTTCACGCCGCTGGCCAAGGGCACCAACTCCGAGTGGGCCAACCAGAATGCTTACGACGCCATCTCCATCCATGGTGGTTCGGGCTTCATCATGGAGTATAAGTCGCAGCGACTCTTCCGCGACGCGCGTATCTTCTCTATCTATGAGGGTACGACCCAGTTGCAGGTAGTGGCTGCCATCCGCTACATCACCAATGGCACCTACCTCAACATCATGAAGGAGATGCTGCAGGGTGAGGTCTCCGAGAGCCTCAAGCCGCTGCAGGAGCGTGTGGCCAAACTCGTGGCTACCTACGAGGCTTGCCTCGACAAGGTCAAGGCGGGCGCCAACCAGGACGAGCACGACTTCCTGGGCCGTCGTCTCTACGACATGACTGCCGACATCGTCGCTTCCCTGCTCATCCTTGACGACGCAACGCGGGCGCCGGAGTTGTTCGAGAAGAGTGCTAACGTCTTTGTGCGCATGGCCGAGGAGGAGGTGATGGGCAAGGCCGCCTATATCCAGGCCTTCCACGCCGACGACTTGAAGAACTTCGAAGCATAGTATTTGACAATCTTTCATCCCCAATCGCATGGTGGACTCCCGCTTGTCTCATTCTATATAGGACTGTAGAATGGACTATATAGGATATGGAGAAGGACTATATAGGACGCAACAAAGACTATATAGGATACAAGAAGGAAGATCATGCGCTTGGGGATTTCTTTTTTCTCTTAAACAATACAAATGGAGAATTTTATTGAAGTGAGAAATGTCACCAAGGCGTTCGACCGTCACGTCGCGCTCAGCGATGTGTCGCTGACCATGCGTCGTGGCCGCGTCTTCGGACTCCTTGGCCCTAACGGTGCGGGCAAGACCACCTTGATCCGTATCCTCAACCGCATCACTGCTCCCGACAAGGGCGAGGTGATCTTCGACGGACGCCAAATGCAGCCCGCTGACGTGGCCCGCATCGGCTATCTGCCCGAGGAGCGCGGACTCTATCGAAAGATGAAGGTGGGCGAGCAGGCGGTCTATTTGGCCCGACTCAAAGGGCTCACAAGGCGCGAGGCCGAGACCCGCCTCAAGGAGTGGTTTCGGAAGTTTGGCATCATGCCCTGGTGGAACCGCAAACTCGAAGAATTGTCCAAGGGAATGGCGCAGAAGGTGCAGTTTATCATCACCGTCCTCCACGAGCCCGACCTTCTCATCTTCGACGAGCCGTTCTCGGGCTTCGACCCGGTCAACGCCGAGCAACTCAAGCAGGAGATTCTCCAACTTAAGGAGAAGGGACACACCATTATCTTCTCGACCCACAACATGGCCAGCGTGGAGGAGATCTGCGATGACATCGCGCTCATCAACCACTCCGAGGTGGTGCTCAAGGGCGACATGAGGCAGATCAAGGAGGCCCACCGCACGGGCCTCTATGAGCTTCAGACGCCCGACGTGCTCTCTGTGGAGCCTGACAGCCCCTTTGACATAGTTCGCCAGGAGGAGCGCGCAGGTATCCACTCCTACTTGCTCAAGGCTCACGGCGACGCCACGGGCAACCAACTGGTCGGCTATCTGGCCGGCAAGGTGGAGGTGCGCGCTTTTGCCGAACAGATCCCGTCGATGAACGACATCTTCCTCCAGCTGATCGGCAAAGACGCGCAGTGGGCCGATGAGCAGATAGAAAACCGTCAGCAGTCGAAGGCGGAAGAAAGTGTGAATCCCTCCAGCAATCTTTAACCCCCCGCAACCATGAACAAAATATTGATAATCATCGAGCGCGAGTTTCTCAAGCGCATTCAGAAGAAGAGTTTCATCGTGCTCACCATCGTCTCGCCACTCATCATGGCCGCGCTCATCTTTGTGCCGCTTTGGCTCTCGTCGATCGAGAACGATGAGCAGCAGCACGTGGCCGTCATCGATCCCTCGGGACAATACTTCAAGGCGCTGAAGGAGACGGAAACCTTCCACTTCACGCAGGTGCCAAGTCTCAACAACGAGATGCGTAGCGAGGAATCTCCCTACGACGCCGTGGTGAGCATTCCCCGCGGACTGCTCGACAACAAGGCGAAGGTCTGTATCTATAGTAGGAAGGAGGTGCCTGTCAACTTGCTCTCCTACGTCCAGACGACCCTGGACGACCAGGTGAGGCAGCAGCGGCTGAAAGCCTCGGGCATTGCCCAGCTCGACAAGATCATCAGCGAGGTGGAAAAAGGTACGAAGGTGGAGACCGTGAAGTGGAACGATCAGGGCGACGAGACCATCTCCAGCAGTGTCGTAGCCATGGTGGTGGGATTCCTGTTCACGTTCCTCATCTATATGTTCGTCGTAGGCTATGGAGGCCAGGTGATGCAGAGCGTCATCGAGGAGAAGGCCAACCGCATCGTCGAACTGATGGTGAGCAGTGTCAAGCCTTTTGAACTGATGATGGGAAAGATTATTGGCGTGATGCTCGTAGGTCTCCTTCAAATGGCTATTTGGGCCATCCTGCTTGTGGTGATTCTCTCGGGCGTGTCCGTCTATTTCGGTATCAACGCCATGGACACGATGTCTGCTGCCAATCCGGCTGTGATGCAGGCGGCTCAGGCCCAGCCCAACGTCGAGGCGCAGGAGATGCTTTCTATGCTTGGCAACTTGCCTTTGGCCGAACTGGCCATCATGTTCCTGCTCATGTTTGTCGGAGGCTACCTCCTCTATGCGAGTTTCTTCGCTGCCACGGGAGCCAGTATCAACGAGCAGGAGGACAGTTCGCAGTTTGTCATTCCCGTCACGATGATCACCCTCTTCGGTCTTTATGCCGCCATGTACAGTGTCGAGAATACCGATGGTCCGCTGGCTTTCTGGACCTCTCTGTTTCCCCTGACCTCTCCCATCGTCATGATGGTGCGCATCCCCTTTGGCGTGCCCTTGTGGCAGGAATTGCTGAGCGTCGTCTTGCTCTACGCCACGGCCTTCTTCATGGTTTGGGCTGGTGGCAAGATCTATCGTGTCGGCATCCTCATGTACGGCAAAAAGCCGAGCATGAAGGAAATCATCAAGTGGATGCGCTACAAATGATGACGGACTGACAAAGTGGTTCTGCAAGATCAGTAAGCAACAAAGGCTGCGTGGTGTCGAAAGAAGACCAGCGCAGCCTTTTCTGTCTGTGGCGAGCAACTTGCTATGGCGATCAGCTTTCTGTAGCAAGCAGTTTTCTGTGGCAAGCAGCTTTCTATGGCAAGTGGTTTGCTGTGGTGAGCGACTTGGCCGTATGTCTCTCAGAGATATTTCGCCCTGAGCACTTTGGGCAGTTTGCTGACGACCAGGTCATGCGACTCCCTGATCCAGTCTCTTACCAGCGGTGTGGCCAATTGCTCATAATATACGTCGCTCCAATGCTTCTTGTTCCAGTGGAAGGCTGGCGTCACCGCCTCATACTGCAGGCGCAACGTCTCGTTTCGCTCGGGAGGCAATTTGCAGGCAAAGCGTGGCCCGCCCTTCCAGTCTTGTCCCTCTCTACCCAGCCAAAGGCACAGGAAGATTTTGCCTTCCACGCGGAAGGTGACATTGTCCTCGCCAAACGGTTGGTCTTCGGTCACGCCTGGCAGCGAAAGCGTATAGCTCCTTACTTCTTCTATATTCATTTGCTCTCTGATAGTTTTGCTCTATAGTTGTTTTGTTCTATAATAGCTTTTGCTCTATAATTGTTTTGCTCTGTGATTATGTCTTGTTCGACTACAATCTCAACTACAATTTTCGAATGGATAATCGACAGCAATTACGACAGCAATCTCGACTGGAAATTTGGCTGCAAAAATAATGCCAATTCTCGTAGGACCCGCATTTGTCACGCAGCGTGCTTTGTCACTATTTTTTCTTTTAAAGACTTTTTGTTTGTAATTTCTATAGATTGTCGATATTTAATTGTACCTTTGCCCCCCGAACGAACATCTAATCAATAGCAAATCATTATGGGAAAGAGAATAACCGACAAAGTGACATGGGTAGGCAAGATTGACTGGGAACTGAAGACCTTCCATGGCGACGAGCTTTCTACCCACAAGGGTACAAGCTACAATTCCTATTTGATCCGGGACGAGAAGACCGTCCTCATCGACACGGTATGGAATCCTTATGACCAGGAGTTTGTGGCCCATCTCAAGGAAGAAATCGACCTCCATGCAATCGATGCCATCGTGGTGAACCACAGCGAGAGCGACCATAGCGGTGCACTGCCCGTGCTGATGCGCGAGATTCCTGATACGCCGATCTATTGCACGAAGAAGGCAGAGGGCATCTTGCGCGGACTGTATCATAAGGACTGGAACTTCCATAACGTGAAGACGGGCGACACGCTCTGCATCGGCGAGAACACGCTCACGTTTGTTGAGGCTCCGATGTGCCACTGGCCCGACACCATGGTGACCTATGCGGACAAGGAGGAAATCCTCTTTTCCAACGACGTCTTCGGACAGCACTACGCTACGGAGAGCCTCTACGACGACACGGTGAACCAGAAGGACCTGTTTGATGAGGCTGAGAAGTACTATGCCAACATCCTCAATATCTACAACCCGATGGTCAACCGCAAGGTGAAGGAAATAGTAGGCATGAACCTGCCTCTGAAGATGGTCGCTCCGTCCCACGGAGTCATCTGGACCAACCATATCGGCGAGATCGTAGAAAAGTATCTCCAGTGGTCAACCAACTATCAGGAGCATCAGATCACCATCATCTATGATACGATGTGGCAGAGCACGCGACGCATGGCCCAGGCCATTGCCGACGGCATCCGCGATTTCGACCCGACCGTCCGTGTGGTGTTGATGAACGCTGCCAAGGACGACAAGAACGACATTCTCGTCGAGGTGTTCCGCTCCAAGGCCATTATGGTGGGCAGCCCGACGGTCAATATGGGCATTACCTACGCCATTGCCGGACTCCTGGAAATGATCCACGGTATGAAGTGCAAGAACAAGAAGGCTGCGGCCTTTGGCTCCATTGGCTGGGGCGGCGGTGGCGAGAAGCGCATCCAGCAGCGATTGGAGGAAGCGGGCTTCGAGATTGCCGCCGAACCGGGCAAGCAGCTTTGGGCTCCCGACACGGAGGCTGAGCGCAAGTGGCGCGAATATGGCAAAGCCTTCGCCGCTGCCGTGCTTGGCGCGTAATTAGTGTAAAGAGGCTGTTATCCCAGCTATCATCTCAAAAGGCTGGCAAGGGAATTGGTCCCCTGCCAGCCTCTTGAGTGTCTTTGTGAGCAACGTGCCGCCGTCTTGTTCTTATATCTTGTTGATTTGTTCCTGGGTCAGCCCTGTAGCTTTCAACACTTGTGAGACAGGTATGCCAAGGGAAAGAAGGTTGCGTGCTATCTCCAAACTCTTTTCCAATTCACCTTCTGCTCTTCCTTCTGCTCTTCCTTCCGCTATTCCCTGTGCTTTTCCTTCTGCTCTTCCTTCCGCTATTCCCTGAGCTCTTCCTTCTGCTCTCCCTTCTGCTCTCCCTTCTGCTCTTCCTTCCTCTATCCCCTCTTCGTAGCCTTCGTAGTGGCTGGTATCAAAAATGCTTTTCATGTGTCGTATAGACTCCATGTGGCGAACGTACGCTCGCTTGTCATGGTCGGAGAGCGAGTCCACCCGTAGGCATTCGCGCGCCTCGGCGAGGCCTTCGGCCGTGGCCTTGTCGCTAATTTGTCCCGTTTTGAGAAATTCTATCCACTCGTCGAGTGGGGTAGTGGCCACTTTGTCAAAGTCGTTCACGCGCAGTATGTAGTATTCCGGAAACAGGTCGCCCGCCTCTTTTCTGCTCATAAGGCTCCGCTCATCGATACCGAAGAACTTCTTGTTCTGACGGACGGAGAGTTTGAGAATGTCATGTGGTTCATGCGCACCCCTAAATTCTGTCTTGCCGTGATACACATAGTCTTTGCCCTGGCCCAATTCGAAATAGACGATGTTGATGGAATAGACTTTACGCACCTTGTCGTAGGGACTTCCCAGCCCAATATATTCCGTGATGGCCTTTGACACTCCGTAGAGCATGCGGTGGAAATAGGTGAGCTCGCGGTTGTTCTGCACCTCTATGATGCAGAGTTCTCCGTTCTCGTTCTCTGCCAATATATCCACTCGGTTGTATTTGTCGGTCTCGTCCTCCTGGTTGCTCTCGCTCTCAAGAAACCGTTGTATCTTAAACTTCTTTCCTATCAATGAGGACAGAAACCCTTCCAACACCGCATGATTGGCCTTGTTGCGTAGCAGGCGTTTCATCGCCCAGTCGAACCGTATGTAGTTTTCTCCGATTATCGTCATGTTTCTTGTCGCTTTTGGTTTTCAGCCGCTAAAATACGATTTTCCATCGAATCCACCAAATGTTTAGGCTACAAAAGTTGATAGCGGCCGTTCTGAAAAGTTATTTCCGCTACTCTAAATAAGTTACTTTCGCAACCCCAGATAAGTTACTTTCGTAACTCTAAATAAGTTACTTTCGCTCGGCCAAGCCCTCGTAAAAGGGAAATTCTTCCCTTTTCCTTTGGCTTTGCGCTCGCTTATTCGTAACTTTGCAAAAATTTATAAGTGGGAAAAGAAATGGCGGAAGAAAACCATCGGATACTGCTTGACCAAATAGATTATCCAAGCGACTTGCGCAAACTGGAGGTGAAGGACCTGCCAGAGGTGTGTCGTGAGCTTCGCAGAAACATTATAGAAGAGGTGGCGGTCAACCCCGGCCACTTGGCTTCGAGCCTCGGTGTCGTGGAAATCACCGTGGCCGTACATTACGTGTTCAATACTCCCGACGACCGGATCGTCTGGGACGTAGGTCATCAGGCCTACGGCCACAAGATCCTGACCGGACGCCGTGAGCAGTTTAAGCTCAATCGGAAGTTGGGCGGACTTCGTCCGTTCCCGTCTCCTTTGGAGAGCGAGTACGACACGTTCACCTGCGGCCATGCTTCCAACTCCATCTCGGCGGCGCTGGGAATGGCCGTGGCGGCGAAGCTCGGCGGCAAAAAGACGGAAAACCGCCATGCTGTGGCGATCATTGGCGATGGTGCGATGAGTGGCGGACTGGCCTTTGAGGGACTCAACAATGTCTCCAGCCAGCCCAACGACCTGCTCATTATCCTCAACGACAATGACATGAGTATCGACCGGTCTGTGGGCGGTATGGAGAAATACCTGCTCAATCTGGACACGAACGAGACCTACAACCGTCTCCGCTTCAAAGCCAGCCAGTGGCTGCACGAGCGTGGCTACCTGAACGACGACCGGAGGAAAGGCATTATCCGACTGAACAATGCCCTGAAGAGTGCGTTGGCCCATCAGCAGAATATGTTTGAGGGGATGAACATCCGCTATTTTGGTCCTTACGACGGCAACGACGTAACGGAATTGGTGCGTATCCTCCGACAGATCAAGGATATGAAGGGGCCGAAGCTCCTCCATCTTCACACCAAGAAGGGCAAAGGCTATAAGCCTGCCGAGGAGAGCGCGACGATCTGGCATGCTCCAGGCAAGTTTGATCCCGAGACGGGCAAGCGGCTGAAGAGTGAATCCGCCGAACCGCAGCCACCAAAGTTTCAGGATGTGTTTGGCGAGACGCTGCTGGAACTGGCGCGCCAAAACGACCGCATCGTGGGTGTTACCCCAGCCATGCCCAGTGGTAGCTCGCTCTCCATATTGATGAACGAGATGCCGACCCGCGCCTTCGATGTGGGAATAGCCGAAGGCCATGCTGTCACCTTCTCAGCCGGTATGGCCAAGGACGGGTTGTTGCCGTTCTGTGCTATATATAGTGCGTTTTCGCAGCGAGCCTACGACAGCATCATCCATGACCTCTCGATCCTCAACCTGCCCGTTGTGCTCTGCCTGGACCGATCCGGACTAGTCGGCGAAGACGGCGCGACCCATCACGGTGCGTTCGACATGGCCGCCCTTCGTCCTGTCCCCAATCTCACGATAGCCTCTCCGATGGACGAGCGCGAGTTGCGGCGGTTGATGTTCACGGCTCAGTTGCCCGACAAGGGATCCTTCGTCATCCGCTATCCGCGCGGCCGTGGTGTGCTGACAGACTGGCGCTGCCCGCTCACGGAGGTAGAGGTGGGTACGGGCCGCAGACTGACCGAGGGCGATCCGAAGCCCGGCGACGTGGCCGTGCTGACCATCGGCCCTGTGGGCAATGATGTGCAGCGTGTCATCCAGACGCTGGCCGAGGAAGGCAATCCCCAGCATCACACGATCTTCCATTATGACATGCGCTTCCTCAAGCCGCTCGACGAGCGCATACTGCAGGAGGTGGGCAGTCGTTTTGATCGTGTTGTCACCATCGAGGACGGTATCCGTACGGGCGGTATGGGGTCGGCCGTACTGGAGTGGATGAGCGACCACGGTTTTGCCCCACGCATGACGCGCCTCGGTATGCCTGACCGTTTCGTCGAGCAGGGCACGGTCGGCCAGTTGCGCCACCTCTGTGGCTACGGCTATGAGGACATTAAGGAATTGTTGAGTAAGGAATAAATCAAGTATGAGGATAATTATAGCAGGCGCATTCGCCATCGGGTCGTATCTTGCCAAGTTGCTTTCGCGCAATAAGCAGGAGGTAGTGCTCATGGATCAGGACGAGGAGAAACTGGGCAAGCTGGCCATTGATTATGATCTGCTCACCATGCACGCCTCGGCCACCAGCATCCGTAGTCTGAAAGAGGCAAGGGTGGAGGATACTGACCTCTTCATCGCCGTCACGCCCGATGAGAGCTATAATATGACGGCATGTGGACTGGCGAAGGCGCTGGGTGCGAAGAAGACCGTTGCCAAGATCGACAGTTCGGAGTATGTGGATCCGCAGAACAAGGAACTCTTCCACGAAATGGGCATCAGCAGCATCATCTATCCCGAGATGCTGGCTGCCCGCGACATCATCAACGGTCTGAAAATGTCGTGGGTGCGGCAGCGATGGGATGTCCACGACGGTGCGTTGGTGATGCTGGGCATCAAGCTCCGCGAGACCTGCAAGGTGCTCGACAAGCCGCTCCATGAGATCTCGGGACCCGACGACCCCTTCCACGTAGTGGCCATACGCCGTCGCGGCGACACGATCATCCCGCGAGGAAGCGACGTGCTGAAGCTCTACGACCTCGCCTACTTTATGACCACACGCAACTACATCCCCTATATCCGCCGTGTGGTGGGCAAGGAACACTACGTGGATGTGAAGAACGTGATGGTGATGGGTGGTGGATCTACCGCAGTCCGCGCCATCCGCCAAATGCCGGAATACATGCAGGTGAAGGTCATCGAGAAGAGCGTGGAGCGATGTGAGGCCCTCAACAGTAAGTTTGACGATGATATCCTCGTCATCAATGGCGACGGTCGCGACCTTTCGCTGCTGAGCGAGGAGGGAATCCGCTCTACTCAGGCCTTTGTCGCATTGACAGGGAAGGCTGAGACCAATATTTTGGCCTGTCTGATGGCCAAGCGCATGGGAGTGAGAAAGACGGTGGCGATGGTGGAGAACGTCGATTACGCCTATATGGCGGAGAGCCTTGATATAGGTACGATCATCAACAAGCGCGCCATTGCTGCCAGCCACATCTATCAGATGATGCTCGACGCCAATGTCCACAACGTGCGCTTCCTCATGTCGGCAGACGCAGATGTGGCTGAGTTTGTCCCTGTACAGGGGTCGAAGGTGACGCGCCGTCCCGTCAAGGACTTGGGACTGCCCAAAGGAATGACCATCGGTGGACTGGTGCGCAACGGCGAGGGAATGCTCGTCTCGGGCAACACGCAGATCGAGGCAGGCGATAGTGTGGTGGTGTTCTGCCATAACGTCAGCGTCAAGAAGTTGGAGGGACTTTTCAACTGACCTCCTGCTTGTACTGACAATTAGCGTTCGGACAATAGTGCTGGCAATAAGTGTGCTGGCAATAAGTATAGTGACAATAGTGTACAGACAATTAGCATAGTGAAAAAAGCGCGATATGCTCAATACCAAACTTATTTCCAAAATCTTCGGATCGTTGCTGCTCATCGAGGCGCTGCTTATGTCCTGTAGTTTGGGCGTGGCCCTCTACTATGGCGGCAGCGACGTTATGCCCTTCACGTGGAGTGTCGTCGTGCTTATAGCCGCTGGTGTAGCTTTCCGCCTGCTGGGCCTCAAGGCTTCCAATGCGCTGAGCAGACGCGATGCCTATTTCGTGGTGACGACCGTCTGGGTGCTCTTCACGATCTTTGGCATGATGCCTTTCTTGATAGGCGGCTATCTCCATTCGGTGACGGACGCCTTCTTTGAGACCATATCGGGTTTTACGACGACGGGAGCTACCATCATCGACTATCCGGAACGGCTTCCACGTGGCCTGCTCTTCTGGCGTTCCATCACCCAGTGGATTGGTGGTCTGGGTATTGTCTTTTTCACGATAGCCATCCTGCCCTCGTTTGTCGGTGGGTCTACGCGCGTCTTTGCTGCCGAGGCCACAGGTCCGATCGTCACCAAGCTCCACCCCAAGCTCAGCACGGGAGCCAAATGGATTTGGGCGGTCTATGCCGTGCTGACCATCTCCTGCTTCCTTTCTTATAAACTGTGCGGTATGAGCTGGTTTGATGCCATCAACTACGCCTTCACCAGTACGGCCACAGGAGGTTTCGCCACGGAGAGCGGATCCATTGCCACCTTCCGCTCCCCTGCAGAGGAATATGTCTGTACGCTCTTCTGCTTCCTTTCGGGCGTCAATTTCACGATGCTCTATGCTGCCGTGGCCCGCTTTCGCATAAAACAGCTCTTCCGCAACAACGAGTTTCGCTTCTATCTCTTCGTCGTCACCTCCTGCACCTTGTTTGTCATGGTGGAACTGATGTGGCACAACCACTACGACCTGGAGCGCGCCTTCCGCAGTGGTGTCTTCCAGGTGGTCTCCTTCATCACGACCACGGGCCTCTTCAGCGATGACGCTTCCAAATGGCCCCATGTCACGTGGTTTGCTCTCATCCTCTGTATGGTTGTCGGCGGTTGCTCTGGTTCGACGAGTGGAGGCATGAAGAGTATTCGCGCGGTGATGATCCTGAAGATTATCCGCAATGAGTTTCGCCAGATTCTCCATCCCAATGCCGTCTTGCCTCTCAATGTCGATGGGCACAACGTCCCCCAGTCGAAGCGCGTCACGCTCTTGGCCTTTGTCGGACTCTATCTGATCCTGGCCTTCCTTCTGGGATTTGCCATGATGGCCTGTGGCGTCGATTCCACCAACTCCTTCACTATTGCTATCAGTAGTATGGGCAATGTGGGCCCGACCCTGGGCCTTGAGATTGGTCCGACGATGTCGTGGGCACAGTTGCCCGATGTGGCGAAGTGGATCTGTGCGTTTCTGATGCTGGTGGGACGTCTCGAACTCTTCACCGTCCTCGTGCTCTTCACCAAGGCATTCTGGAAAGATAACTAACGGGTGTTTTTGGAGAGATAATTAACAGGGTCCAGGTTGACCTCCTCTTGATTCTACGACTCTTCTTGTTCCGATGACATCACCTTCTGCCGCTTCTCCCGCCGCCTCTGCGCCCCGTCTGCTTTGGATCGACCTTCTGCGTGGATTCTTGATGCTTGCCATCATCTTCGACCACACCGAGATCTGCTTCACGGGCGATAATATCGTTCCCTATAGGATGTACGTCCCCGACGTGCTGATGGCCTTCTTCTTCCTTTCGGGCTATCTCTTCTATTGTCCTGAAGGGTTTCGCCTGCGGCATAAGCTGCACTCGTGGCTGCGCGGCGTGCTCATGCCTTATTTTATCTTCACGAGTGCCCTGGCGCTTCCCAAGGCTTGGCTTCATGGAGCCGGCGGATCGCTGTCAGATCTGCTGCTGACCATCCTCACGGGCCAAGGATCATGGTTTATTGCCTCCTTGGCCGTCGCCGAGCTCCTCTTTTGTCTCCTCCTGTGGCTGTCGCATGCGCATTGGCGCTGGCTGGCCGGAGCAGGGCTTTTCGCCGTAGCCCTGGCCTATGGCTTCGGTACGCGTCGTCTGGCTTTTGAGGCCAACTGGTGGCACGTGAATGAAGCCGTCGTGGCCTTGCCCTCCCTTCTCCTGGGCTATATGGCCCATCGTTTCGATAAGCTCGGGACACGCTGGCGACTTGGCCTTTTCGCTCTGCTGTTGGTGCTCTCCTTGCCTGTCAATGTCCTTGTGGCGAGTTCTTCGTGGTCTTCTGTCTTGGTAGGCGCGCTCGTTCTTCCCCGCCTGTTTCTCGTCAAGAACGCGCTCTCCGTGCTCCTCCTCTATCTCCTCTTCACGATCTCGCAGCGAGACGGCGTGCGGTGGGTGGAGCAGATGCCTCGCTGGCTTGCCGCGATGGTGTCCTGGACAGGACGCCGATCCATCGTCTATTATTTCTTCAGTAGTGGCATTCCCACAGCCCTTACCGCCGTCTTTTCCCGCCTCGGCTACACCTACCGTGGTTGCTATGTCGAAGTCCTGGTGGTCTTTCTTCTTAATCTTCTTCTCATCACCCTCGTCACATGGGCCATCTATCGCTACCTACCGTGGACCACAGGCCGTAGGAAGCCGAACGGATAAGCATGGGAACGTGAGAAACCTAATGACCCCAAGCTCCAAGAAAAGCCCAATGGACAAGGGGAAAGATGAAGGATCAGGGGAGGCCCAATGGACAAAGGAAACATGATGGACAAAGGAAACATGATGGGCAAAGGGAAATGATGGGCAAAAGGAATGCTGATGGACATGAAAAATCGTGTCCAGCCCAAGGCCGGACACGTTCCCATTAATCTCATTTAAACTATGTCGGAAGCCCGCTTGCCAGGTTTGTCCCAGTAGGCTTCCTTTGTTGGCTTTACGACTTCTGACTTAGATGTCGAGCAGATTGATAGCCACACGGAAGTAGCCCTTGTTGGCCTCCGGGTTCCACATCATCTGCGAGGTGATCGGGAGGTTGGCCTTGCCTACCTTGAGCTTGTAGGTGCAGCCCAGGCGCACGTCGTTCACACCAGCCGACTTGCCATAGAACGTGGCACCATCGTTCTCGTCATAGTTGCTGAGGGCGAAGTTGCCACCCACGCTGGCATCCACCTTCCAATTGTCATCCTCATAGACGGTGTAGGCAGCCTGCACGAAAGTAGAGTAGATGTTCTGCTTGTTGAGGTTGCCACGATCGCGGCCGGCCAGTACGGTAGCCCAGCTCAGCGTCAGAGGCAGACCATGCTGTGCGAAGTTGTAGCTGATGGCAGCGTCGAGGAAGTGGCCCGTCGTGCGAGCATCATAGTTGAAGTAGCGATACTGCTTGTCGTTGGCATAGATGCCGTCGGAGAAATTGTAGATGTCCCACACGGCTACGCTGAAACCTCCGATGGTGTAGCTTGCGTAAATGTCGGCCTCCTTGTAGTCGCCGTCCACCTGCATACCACCCCATGCGCCGAGGCGGAAGTGGTTGTTATTGTCGGAGATGGCAAACTCGTTGTTGAAGGTCAGACCCTTGGAAACCTCGAGTCCGCGCCACAGGTGTGAGGTCTCGAGACCAGCATTGTAGTGGAGCTTCTGAGCATTGATCGTTGTCGGGAGGGCGAGTGCTGCCAGCACGAACATACCCTTAAATATAGACTTCATCATAATGTTTGCTTTTTCTTTACGGTTGAATGATTTTCTTTGCTATGGGATTAGCAGAAGTGATACAGTGAGGCCACGAGGGCAGCGAGTACAGCACCAGCGATCGGGCCGAGTACAGGCACCCATGAGTATCCCCAGCCACTGTCTCTCTTGCCCTTCATGGGCAGGATGGCGTGGGCGATACGCGGTGAGAGGTCACGAGCGGGGTTCATGGCGTAGCCAGTCACACCACCGAGCGACATACCGATGGAGACGATGACCATCGTCACAGGCCATGCGCTACTAGCGCCGATGTTGACCACGTCTGAGCCGTAGGTGCCAAAGCAGATGATCAGCAGCACGAGCACGAAGGTGCAGACCACCTCCTGGAGGAAGTTGAGCGGCTTGTTGTCGATGGCCGGCATGGTGCAGAACGTGCCGAGCTTGCCGTCAGGATCGTCCGTAGCATCGAAATGATCCTTATACATGATCCATACCAGAATGGCACCGACGAAACCGCCAATCATCTGAGCCACCGAGTAGGGCAATACATTTTCCCAAGGGAACAAGCCAGCGGCAGCCAATCCGATGGAGACGGCCGGATTGAGGTGAGCACCCGAGGCGTGGGCCACGAAGACACCCGCCATGACGGCGAGACCCCATCCGAGCGTGATGACGATCCAGCCACCACCCTGACCTTTACTCTTATTCAGTCCCATACAAGCGCAGACACCGTCGCCGAGGAGGACCAAGATCAGCGTTCCCAAAAATTCGAGGGCGCAGTTATAAAGCAATGTAGAATCCATAATATCGTTTTTTTGTGTAGTTGATAAATGTTGTTTTTGTCAAATGATGCAAGAATACCGGCCCCCTCCCTTTGCTAACGATTCGTCGGGAGGGAGCCCGTATGTGTGAGTGTGGTTTACTTGCGGCTCAGCGTGCGCTGGATGGCATCCTTCCAGCCCTTCTTGGCCTCTTCTATCTCGGTCGTTTCGCCAGCCGGCTCAAAGGTGCGCTCCACCTGCCACTGCTTCTTCACCTCGTCGATGTCCTTCCAGAAGCCCACAGCGAGACCAGCAAGATAGGCAGCACCCAGGGCGGTGGTTTCCGTGATCTTCGGACGGATCACGTTAATACCCAGCAGGTTGGCCTGATACTGCATCAGCAGGTTGTTGCGGCTTGCACCACCATCTACCTTCAGCTCCGTGAGCGGGGCGTTGAGGTCGCGAGACATGGCCTGGGCGATGTCATAGGTCTGGAAAGCAATGCCGTCGAGGGCCGCACGGGCGATGTGAGCCGCCGTTGTGCCACGGGTGATACCCGTAATAGTGCCGCGGGCGTAGGCATCCCAGTAGGGCGCGGCCAGACCCGTCAGAGCCGGGACAAAGCGGACACCACCGCTATCGGGTACGGTAGAAGCCAGCGCCTCCACGTCGGACGACTTCTGGATGATGCCCAGTCCGTCGCGCAGCCACTGCACGACCGAACCGCCGACATAGATCGATCCCTCCAGTGCGTAGTTCACCTGGTCGCCGATCTTCCAGGCCACAGTGGTGAGCAGGTTGTTCTTTGACACAATTGGTTTGTCGCCCGTGTTGAGCATGACGAAGCAGCCCGTGCCATAGGTGTTCTTGATGGCACCCGGCTCCAGACACATCTGTCCGAAGAGGGCCGCCTGCTGATCGCCAGCGATACCGGCGATGGGCACCTCGTGGGCGAAGATCGTGGTCTTGGTGTGGCCATAGACCTCAGAGCTTGACTTCACCTCCGGCATCATGGAAGCCGGAATGTCGAGCAACTTCAGCAGCTCCTCATCCCACTTTAGGTCGTGGATGTTGAAGAGCATCGTGCGGCTGGCGTTGGAGTAGTCGGTCACATGGGCGGCCCCGCCGGTGAGACGCCAGATGAGCCACGTTTCCACCGTGCCGAAGAGCAGCTCGCCGCGCTCGGCGCGCTCGCGGCCTACCTCAGCGCGAAGCTACAGCCGAAGGAGGATGCATAAGAACATAAAAAGTCGGCAGGAACCGTATGGCTCCTGCCGACTTCCTTGTTATCCTCTCTTCCTCCTTCGGTACAGCCGCGCGAAGCGGCGCAGCAGCTCGTCATAGAGAAAGAGCAGCACCGCGCCGAGCGCAAAGGTCGCCGCGATGAGCCACGGGGCGGTCGCCGCCAGCTCCGCCGTCACCGCGTCGAGCCGGAACACAAAGACGAGCAGCGCGTACATCGCGCCGACGGCGAGGACGTACAGCCCGAGCTTCGTGAGAAAGCGCAGCGCGCGGCTGCCGATCGCGTCGAGACTCGGCTGCAAGAGCGGGTAATAGCCCAGAAAGCAGAAGAGCAGCGCGGATTCCTTGTCCGGCCCAAGCAGCAGTCCCAGAATGGCGGCGGCGAAAAAGCAGCACCATTGATAGCTCACGCGGCACTCCTCGCGCACGGGCAGCAGGCAGGCGGATGCGAGCAGGGGACAGGCGTAGAGCGCCAGCGGCAGCACGCCGCCGAGGAACAGGAACAGCACCGCCAGTGCACCGAGCACGCTCGCGAGCGCCAGCTCCCTCGTCTGTTGTCTCATAGGACTCCTCCTTACGGAAAAGCGCCGCCTGCGGGCGGCGCTTTCGGTTTATTCGTGGTCGGGCGTTTCCGCGCCGTCACCGGCGGGAGCGTCCTGCGCAGG
>OHEJ01000169.1_pt1 | contig 30977 bp, 22 predicted proteins | sample 1567261 | NCBI WGS metagenome assembly OHEJ01 (sample SAMEA3879550, study PRJEB24766) | human gut metagenome | biome: human-associated habitat; feature: feces | place: USA | collected 1985/1987 | reverse complement strand
GGCATCATCCGCATCGACGAAGAACAGGTACAACTGATGAAGCGACGTGGTGGCGTAGGACATGACTTGTCACACATCCGTCCGAAAGGTTCTCCGGTGAAAAATTCGGCTTTAACCTCCACCGGCCTGGTGCCATTTATGGAGCGCTACTCGAATTCGACGCGCGAGGTTGCGCAGGACGGACGCCGTGGTGCGCTGATGATGACTGTTTCGATCAAGCATCCCGAGGCCGAGGCCTTTATCGATGCCAAGATGGAGACAGGCAAAGTCACCGGGGCAAACGTATCGGTACGTATTGACGATGATTTTATGAATGCTGCAGTCAACAACGGCACATATAGACAGCAGTATCCCACGGACAGTGCCGTTCCTTCCATAGTAAAAGACATAGATGCTGCGGCCTTGTGGGGGAAAATCATTCACAACGCCTGGAAGAGTGCAGAGCCGGGGGTGCTGTTTTGGGACACAATTGTAAGGGAGAGCGTCCCGGACTGTTATGCGGACCTTGGCTTCCGGACCATATCCACTAATCCTTGTGGCGAGATACCTTTGTGTCCGTATGACAGCTGTCGCCTGCTAGCCATAAACCTCTACTCGTATGTCTGCAACCCGTTCACAGAAAAGGCCGAGTTTGATTACGGTCTATTTGCCAAGCATGTAGCCATGGCGCAACGCATTATGGACGACATCATTGACTTGGAGATGGAAAAGATAGATCGTATCATCGCAAAAATCAAGGATGACCCCGAAACGGATGAGGTCAAAAGCACCGAACTGCATTTATGGGAGAAAATAAAGAGTAAGACCATAAAAGGCCGACGAACCGGAGTTGGGACAACCGCCGAGGGGGACATGCTTGCTGCTATGGGGTTGCGATATGGCACACCCGAAGCCACGGACTTCAGCGAAGACGTGCATCGGCGACTTGCCTTGGCCGCCTACAGCTCGTCCGTGAAGCTCGCACGCGAACGCGGTGCTTTTGAGATATACAATACGGCCCGCGAGCAGCACAATCCATACATCAACCGTCTGCGTCTTCAATCACCGGAGTTGTATGAAGACATGGTTAAATATGGTCGTCGCAACATCGCGTGCCTGACGATAGCCCCTACAGGCACTACATCGCTTATGACACGAACCACCAGCGGCATCGAACCTGTGTTTATGCCTGTGTACAAACGTCGTCGTAAGGTTAATCCAAGTGATGTGTCGGCTCGTGTCGACTATGTGGACGAAAGTGGCGACTCGTTTGAGGAATTTATTGTATATCATCCGAAGTTCATTGATTGGATGAAAATCAATGGTATAGAAGTGCGTCAGGACTATACGCAGGAAGATATAGAAGCTCTTGTGGCAAAGTCTCCGTATGCCCGTGCCACAGCTAATGACATCGACTGGCTCGAAAAAGTGAAGATGCAAGGTCGCATACAAAAGTGGGTTGACCATTCGATATCCGTCACCATCAATTTACCCTCTACGGTAAGCGAGGAGCTTGTTAACCAGTTATATGTCGAGGCTTGGCGTCAAGGATGCAAGGGCTGCACGGTGTATCGTGATGGGTCGCGTTCGGGTGTTCTCGTGTCTGTCAGCAAGAAACCGGCGGAGACCCCTGTCCAGGTGCTGAAGCGCCCCATCGAATTGGATGCAGATGTTGTTCGTTTCCAAAATAACAAGGAGAAATGGATAGCCTTTGTTGGTCTAAGAGATGGTAAACCATACGAGATTTTTACCGGACTGGCAGATGATGATGACGGCATATTCTGTCCTAAGAGCGTGACCAAGGGCAAAATCATTAAGAATGTGGATGCCGACGGCAACAAGCGTTACGACTTTCAGTTTATAAACAAACGTGGTTACAAAACCACCATAGAAGGCCTTAGCGCGAAGTTCAATCCTGAATATTGGAATTACGCAAAACTGATCTCAGGCGTGCTTCGGTATGGAATGCCCATAGATCAGGTGCTAAAGCTTGTTGGTGGCCTTGAGTTGGACAGCCAGAGTATCAATACATGGAAAATGGGAGTGGAGCGTGCTCTCAAGAAATATTTGCCCAACGGAACAAAAGCAAGCGGCTTAAGATGCCCGAACTGCGGCAATGAGACTCTGATATATCAAGAAGGATGCCTTATATGTACGTCTTGCGGAACAAGCAAGTGCGGATAGAGCAGGTATCTTCGATAAGAGTATGCAGCAAGGCGCTTGTCCGATACGCGCGGACAAGCGCCTTGGGAATGAAATAATGTATATACGCTTAAGGAAATGGGCGAGATTAGCCTCCGGTAATAAATGGGTTATACATCGATTTATAGCCGGAGGCTCTTTTTTTGACCTATACGCCCTTTTTTTTCTAAAAATAGCAGAAAAACATTTGTCGGTTCGAAAAAAGTGCGTACCTTTGCAACATCAAAATGACATGACACCTTGCCTTGTGGTGTAATGGTAGCACGTCGGATTCTGGTTCCGCCTGTGAGGGTTCGAATCCTTCCAAGGCAACAAGAGACGCTTACGATTTTTTCGCAAGCGTCTCTTTTTTGCGCCTATGATCGCCGTTATGCTGCCGAATGTATTTTGGTTGATAAATAATGTAGACGACAAACATATGCACTATAGCAAATGCTTGTCGTCTGCATTATTGTTAATGATGTGTTTTACTCAGCTGTAAGCAGGTAGGACGTGAGAAAATCGACTTTCCCGGAAAGAATTCCTTTGTATACTTTGAAGTTTTTACCATGTACTGCGTCGGTATATGTCCCGTCCGGAAGGGTGGTTGGCATCTTGAATTTGTGGCTTTTGCCAGAGATATTAACCAAGGCTATTCCGCGATTACCACGAGCCACCTGTACTACTGTGCCATCATCTGTTGTTGTGATTGTTTCGGGTTGGCCGGCCATGTCCTTACGAAAAATGTTGACTGCAACGACTTCGGGATGGCGGAATTGGTCATTGCCGCGTGCACCGATGCGGTTTGTTCCCCAGACGTTGGTTGTGGATGATCCTTCGGGACGGCTATAAAATAGTGGGCGTCCGGTTGCGCGGGCTGCTATGATTACCCAACCCATACGAATCTGGTCGTTGGTGAGGGCGGCCGAGATGTGTTCATTACAATATGTGTCATGGCTTTCCACCCAGGTGACAAGGTGTTGCGCGTTTACGGGGTGATACCATTGCGAGAGGTCGATATCTTTTGCATTGCCTTTGGCAAGTGCTTGGCGCAGAACTTGTCCGTAAGAGCTGGCGGTTTGGTCGACATATTCGGCATATTCGGTTTCTTTGGTGTTGCGGTCTTGGAGTATCTCGCCGTAAATATATAGACTGTCAGGCATTAGTAGCGAAAGACCTTTGACTGCTTTTCGGCCGGTGGCTATATCCCAAAAGTCGTTGCAGGTGCTTTTGGCATCTAGCGGGTCACTGGGAAGTCCTATGTGTTTTGCAGTGTCATAGCGAAATCCACGTGCGCCGAGGTTGATGAGATCGTTGACATATTGCAGATAATAGTATTGGAAGTCCGGGTTCTCGGTATTTACATCAGGCAGTCCACCCATTTGTCCGGTTGTGCATTGATATCGGTTATTGTAATCTGTAATTTCGTTGAAACCATTTGCATGATAGAGGTTTTCATGTCCGCCGACGGCTGCATCGAGAGTCGGCAGAACGGCATGGTGATCGATAGCCGTATGGTTTGGCAAGACGTCTACCAGAATTCGTACGCCATATTTATATGCGCTGTCGCACATGGCTTTAAACGAATTACGGTTACCTAGCATATAATTGCCGATGGTCCAATCCGTGGGTTGGTAGTAGTAGTACCATTTGCCTTTGACCGAATCTTCTGGTGTACTGTACAATGCCGTTCCGCCGCCATCGCCGATATAGCATGCTTGTGCCGGCGAGGTCTGCACGTAGGTGTAGCCTGCCGCAGCAATATCATGCATGTTTGCCGCTATTGTGTCGAAAGACCATGTCCATGCGTGCAGGATTGTTTCGCTTCCGGAGGTGCTTGCGTGTCGAGAGTCGTGTATGCCCGAAGCCGAAGTCGAGGCGCAGCACAAGGTCAATACGCCTAGCAGTATTTGATTCCGTAAGTTGTACATAGATTCTTTTGTTTTATTAAGTATGATATAGTGTCAGAAGTCAATTGTTTGATGGAAGTTTGCTTATGGTCAGTCGTGTCCGTATCATTTGTGCCAAAACGAAGGAGTAAAGACAATGACAATTGTGAATACTTCGAGACGTCCGATGAGCATGAGGGCGGAGAGGACCCATTTGCCGGCGGCGGGGACGATGTCGAAGCTGCTGCCGTAGCCGGTGACGCCGGCGCCCATGCCTACGTTGCTGATGCAGGAGAAGGCGGAGAAGAAGGCGTCGACGAGGGGAAGGCCGATGGCGGTGAGGATGATGCCTCCGACGAGGATCACAAGCACGTAGATGCAGAGGAATGCGATGACTTTCGAGACGATGTCGGGCGCTATGACTTTGTGGTTGATGCGCACTCTCATGATGGCGTTGGGGTGGATGCAGCGGTAGAGCTCGTTGCGTGTGTTTTTGAGGAGGAAGAGGATGCGGTCGATCTTGGCGCCGCCGCTTGTGGATCCGGCGCATGCGCCCGTGAACATGATGACGAACATGAGGGCGATGACGAATGGCCCCCAGGCTTCAAAATTGCACACCGAGAGGCCGGTGGAGGTGATTGCCGAGACGATCTCGAAGAGGGGATAGATGGTGACGTCGCGCCATGTGTTGACTTGGCCGCGAGCTATGATGTTGATGACGAAAGCCACGAATAGCAGTGCGATGATGGTGACGTATGCTTGGAAAACGTCGTTGTCGCGCAAGGACCGCGAGTTGCCGTTGAGGGCTTTGATGAGCAGGGCGAAGCTTGTGCCGCCGAGAAACATGAAAACGGTGACTACGATGGTGACATAGTCGGAATGGAAATAGGCCAGGCTTTCGTCGTGGCTCGAGAAGCCTCCGGTGGATATGGTGGAGAAGGCGTGGCACACAGCATCGTAGGCCGACATGGGGCCGAAATAGAGGAGGGCTATGAGGATGACGGTGAGGATGATGTAGAGTCCCCAGAGGTTTTTGGCTGTCTGGCTGACGCGCGGGCGGAGCTTGTCGTGGGTGATGCCGGTGACTTCGGCGTTGAACATCTGCATGCCTCCCGAGTGGTTGAGCATCGGGATGACGGCGAGGGTGAAGAGTATGATTCCCATGCCGCCGATCCATTGCATGAGGCTGCGCCACATGTTGATGGCGTGGGAGAAGCCTTCGGCAGAAGCGAATGCCGAGCATCCGGTGGTGGTGAATCCCGACATGGCCTCGAAGAATGCCGAGCTCACATCCATATTCTCTTTGGTGTGGCAGAGCAGAAAGGGCATCATGCCGAAGATGGAGAAGCATATCCAGATGAGTGCGGTGAGCAGAAAGCCCTCGTATTTGCCCATGTTGTGACGGCCTCGGCGGAGTCCGATAGTCAGCGCGAGGCCACAGATGAAGGTGATTGCAGCGGTGATTCCGAAAGCGGTGACGTCGGATTCGTGGAAATAGATCGCCGTGGCGAGTGGGATGAGTAGGAATCCCGATTCGATCATCAGAAGCCATCCGATGATGCGGAAAATCATGCTGTAGTTGATTTTACGGAAATGGGAAGCCATAATCGGAGGAAGTGTATCAGTTGAACAGACGCTCGATTTTGTGAATGACCCCCGAGAGGCAGAACACGACGACGCGGTCGCCGGCCATGATCTGTGTGTTGCCGCCTACGAGCATGCCGTGGCCGTTGCGAATCAGACCGGCGATTGTCATGTCTTTTGACAGGGAGAGATCTTTGACGGGAGCCTTTGTGACTTTCGATCGCGGCTTCACTTCGATTTCGGCAACGTCGGCGTCGGCGAGTGCCATGAATTTCGATGAGTCGGTGTCGTCGTCGAGGAGCATCTGGAAAATGCGAGCCGAGGCGAGGAGCTTTTTGTTGATGGTGGTGCCGATGTTGAGGTTTTCGGCTTCGGAGATATATTGGATGTCCTCGACTTCGGCAACTGACTTGCCGACGCCCGATTCCTTGGCGGTGAGCGATGTGAGGATGTTGGTCTCGGAGCTGTCGGTGAGAGCGACGAAAGCGTCGGTGTCGTCGATGCCCTCTTCGCGGAGAATGTCGATGTCGCGTGCGTCGGCGTTGGTGATACCGGCGTTGGGGCAAAGCTCGGCGAGGCGTTCGCAGCGGCGGCGGTCGATCTCGATGATGTGGAAGCGGAAGCGTTCGGGTGCCATGTTGATGAGACGCACGGCGATTCGTGAGCCGCCCATGATGAGCACTTTGCGAATGTCCATCTCCTTCTTGCCGCAAAGCATGCGAAGGTCGTCGACGCCGGCGGCTGTCGTGGTGACGTAGATGATGTCGCCGGGCCGGATATAGTCGGAGCCACGCGGGATGATCGTTTCCTGATGTCGCTTGATTGCCGAGACGTGGAAGTCGCGGCTGCGTGTGGCGAGGTCTTTGAGCTGGATGCCGGCCAGCGGGGCGCTTTCGCGTATCTTCACGCCGATGACAATGAGCTGTCCCTCATGGATCTCGAACCAGTTGCGCACCCAGTTGCACTGGAGCGCCTTGAGGATCTCGCGAGCGGCAAGCAGCTCGGGGTAGATCAAGACGTCGACGCCGCGCATGCGGAAAAATTCGGCGTTGTTGCTGTGCATGAACTCGTAGTTGTCGATGCGTGCCACCGTTTTGCGGGCGCCGAGGCTTTTTGCTATCGAGCAGGCAAGGACATTGACGGTCTCCTCGGGAGTGACGGCGATGAACAGGTCGCAGCCGTTGACGCGTGCCGACCGCAGTGATTCGAACGAGATCGGCGACCCCTGGAGCGTGAGGATGTTGCAGGTGGCATCGATTACGGCGAGGCGTTCGCCGTTGGTGTCGATGAGCGTGATGTCCTGATCTTCCTTGGAGAGGAGGCGGGCCAGATGAGTGCCGACTTCGCCGGCACCGGCGATAACGATTTTCATTTTCGGCAGGAGTTGTGGAGTTGAACAATAGCGTCGAGGACTGCTGCGGCGTCGATGTGGCAGAGGGCGCGGAGCTCGCCGACGCGTCCTTGCGGGACGAAGCTGTCGGGGATTGCGATGCGGCGGACGGTGTTGTGGAAACCGTTGTCGGAGAGCCATTCGATGACGGCGGAGCCGAGGCCGCCCTTTACGGAGGCGTCCTCAAGGGTGATGATCGGCATGCCCGATTCGGCCACCTCGCGGAGGATGCCGGTGTCGATGGGCTTGAGGAATATCATGTCGTAGTGGGCAACGCTGATGCCTTTTTCGCGGGCCATAGCTATGGCTTTGGAGGCTTCCGAGGCAATGGGGCCTATGGAGAGGATGGCGACGTCGGAGCCGCCGGTGATCTTTTCGCCGCGTCCCACGGGGAGCTCTTTCATCGGCTGGCGCCAGTGCTCTATTTCGCCGCTGCCGCGCGGATAGCGGATGGCAAAAGGCCCTGTGGCCGAAGGAAGCTGGGCGGTGTAGAGGAGGTGGCGGAGATAGATCTCGTTGCGCGGCGAGGCCACCGTCATGCCGGGTATGGAGCTGAGGTAGCTGAAGTCGAACACGCCGTGGTGCGTCGCGCCGTCTTCGCCGACAAGGCCTGCGCGGTCGATGGCGAAGACCACGGGGAGCGACTGGAGGGCGACGTCGTGGATGATATGGTCGTAGGCACGCTGCAGGAATGAAGAGTAGATGGCTACAAACGGGCGCTTGCCCTCTTTGGCAAGGCCGCCGGCGAAAGTGACGGCGTGGCCTTCGGAGATTCCGACGTCGAACGTGCGCTCCGGCATTTCCTTCTGCAGCATGCTCATCGAGGTGCCGGAAGGCATGGCCGCCGTGATGCCGACGATGCTGTCGTTGGCGCGAGCGAGCTCGACGAGCGTCTCACCGAACACGTCCTGATATTTGGCGGGGGCGAGGCCGCGGGCGTCGGTCTGCAGCTTGCCCGTCTCGGGGTCGAAGCGGCCGGGTGCGTGCCAGAGGGCGGGATCGTCCTCGGCGGGGCGGAAACCGCGTCCTTTGACCGTGCGGAGGTGGAGGATGCGGGGGCCGTTCATGTCCTTGATGTCGTTGAGCACGCGTATGATGCGGGGCAGGTCGTGGCCGTCGAAGGGGCCGAAATAGCGTATGTTGAGGCCCTCGAAGATGTTCTGTTCCTTGGTGAAGAACGATTTGAGGGAATTGTTGAAGCGCATGACGCGGCCGCGGTTGCGGTCGTTGAAGAGGTGCAGCTTCTTGAGGCCGCGATAGGCCGAATAGCGGATGTTGTTGTAGGCCTTCGAGGTGGTGAGGTGGGCGAGATAGGAGTTGAGCGAACCGACGTTGTGGTCGATCGACATGTCGTTGTCGTTGAGGATGATGAGGAGGTTGCTGCCCGAGTTGGCGGCGTTGTTGAGTCCTTCGAAGGCGAGTCCGCCGCTGATGGAAGCGTCGCCGATGACGGCCACTACGTTGCGTCGCGGGGTGTCGTGGTTGAGCGATGCTGCCACAGCTATGCCGAGGGCAGCCGAGATGGAGTTGGAGGCATGGCCGGCCGAGAAGGTGTCGTATTCGCTTTCGGCGGGGTTGGGGAAGCCGCTGAGTCCGCCGAGGCGGCGGTTGGTGTGGAAGCGGGCGGCGCGTCCGGTGAGGAGCTTGTGGCCGTAAGCCTGATGTCCCACGTCCCAGACTATGCGGTCGTAGGGGGTGTTGAACACATAGTGTAGCGCGACGGTCAGCTCGACCGAGCCCATCGAAGAGGCGAAATGGCCGGGATTGGCCGAGAGCGAGTGGATGAGAAAGTCGCGGATTTCGGCGCAGACCTCGGGGAGCTCCGCGATGTTGAGCCGGCGCAGGTCGGCGGGCGAGCCGATGGCTGAGAGCTTCGGATATCGTTCGGGGTCGAGCGGCTGCAGGGATTCGTCGGCCGGCGGGGTGAGTATGTTGCTGGGGCGCCTTGGTGTCATTTCCGGAAATGCTTTTTATAGAGCGGCACGAAAACAATGATGCCCGATCCGACGATGAGCAGGATCGTTTTTAGCGTGAACGGCGTGGATATGACGAGCAGATAGCAGAGCAGAAGCCATAGCACGGCGATGCAAACGAGCTGGAGTATCAGGCCTTTTTTCATGCTGTAGATCGAAAATTAAATCCGGGACAAAAGGCGTCCCGACATAAAGCGACGCAAATTTAAGCATAAAAAGTGAAAAAAACGAGTGTTTTGACGGCGAGTTGCTTGTTTAATGATATTTGGCCGGGTGGAGAAAAATGCGTAAGTTTGTAGACAGAAAGCAGCGTGCCGGAAAGCGGCCTAAAGCTATGTCGGCAGTTGCAAGAAACAAGAATAAAAATTCAAAATGAACCATGAAAAGACAGATTGTGGAGTGCGTGCCCAATTTCAGCGAAGGGCGTGACAGAAACATCATAAAACAGATAACCGACGCTATAGAAACGGTGGACGGAGTGAAGCTTCTCGATGTAGATCCCGGCGAGGCCACGAACCGCACGGTGGTGACCTTTGTGGGCGATCCGGCATCGGTGTGCGAGGCCGCCTTCCGCGGTGTGAAGAAAGCCGCCGAGCTTATCGACATGCGGCGACATCACGGCGCGCATCCGCGCATGGGCGCCACCGACGTGCTGCCGCTCATCCCCGTGGAGGGCATCACGCTTGAAGAGTGCGCCGAACTGGCCCGCGGCCTCGGACGGCGCATAGGCGAAGAACTCGGCATACCGGTCTACGGCTATGAGGCTGCCGCGTTCCGTCCCGAGCGCAAGAATCTGGCCGTGTGTCGCCGCGGAGAGTATGAGGCACTGGCCGAACGGCTTGTGAGTGAGGATGAAGCGCCCGATTTCGGCCCGCGCCGCTTCGACGAGGCCGTGGCCCGCAGCGGCGCTACGGCCGTGGGTGCCCGCGACTTCCTGATAGCCGTGAACTTCAACCTCAACACCACGTCGACCCGCCGCGCCAACGCCATAGCCTTCGACGTGCGCGAGAAAGGGCGCCCCAAGCGCGAGGGCGGCAAGCCTAACGGCAAACCCGAGCGTGACGCCGACGGCAACATCATCATGCTGCCCGGCACGCTCAAGGCCACCAAGGCCATCGGCTGGTTTATTGACGAATACGGTATTGCGCAGGTGTCGATGAACATCACCGATATCGGCGTGACGCCTCTACATGTGGCCTTTGACGAAGTGACCCGTGCGGCAGCCGCGCGCGGCATCCGCGTGACAGGCACCGAGATCGTGGGTCTGGTGCCGAAGCGCACGCTGATCGATGCCGGACGCTATTTCCTGCACAAACAGCAGCGGTCGACGGGTCTGCCTGACGATGAGATAATAAGGATGGCAGTGAAGTCGATGGGACTTGACGAGCTGGCGCCGTTCCGCCCCGAAGAGAAAGTGATAGAATATATGATCGAGGCCGGGCGCAAGCCGGGGCTTACCGATCTCAGCTGCCGGAAGTTTGCCGAGACCACGGCATCGGAATCGCCGGCCCCCGGCGGCGGCTCGATATCGGCATATATGGGCGCACTGAGTGCCGCTCTCGGCACGATGGTGGCTAACCTGTCGGCGCATAAGGCAGGCTGGGACGAGCGGTGGAAAGATTTTTCCGACTATGCCGACGGCGGTCAGGCGTTGATGGAGCGTCTGCTCGATCTTGTGGATGAAGACACCGAGGCATTCAACCGCGTGATGGCTGCCCTGCAGCTGCCCAAAGGGAGCGAAGAAGAGCGACGGGTGCGCGACGAGGCCATGGAGGCCGCGACGCTGTATGCCACACAGGTGCCGCTGCGCACCATGGAAGCCGCGCTTGAGGCGTTCGCGCTGCTCGAGGCGATGGCCGCGCAGGGCAATCCGGCGTCGGTGAGCGATGCCGGCGTGGGCGCTCTCGCGGCACGGTCGGCGGTGCTCGGCGCCGAGCTTAATGTAAGAATAAACGCCGCAGGGCTCAAAGACCGCGCCGCCGCAGCCTCTCTGACCGACCGCGCCAAAGCGATAGCCGCCGAGGCAGTGGCCGCCGAAGCCCGCGTGCTTGAGATTGTAAATTCAAAAATAAAAGGGTGACGAGCCCTGACGAAATAATGCTATGACAAAAGAAGAATTCCGCAACACAGTGAGCGCCGGCATCCCGGCCGAGCTGCCCGCGCATCCGGGCTATGACACGAGTGTCAACCATGCCCCGCGCCGCAAAGACATACTCAACGATGAACAGAAACGGCTGGCGCTGCGCAACGCGCTGCGCTATTTTCCGGCGAGCCTGCACGAAAAGCTGGCTCCGGAGTTTCTGCAGGAGCTGCACGACTACGGACGCATATATATGTACCGTTATCGTCCGGCCTATTCCATGTATGCCCGTCCGATCGACGAGTATCCGGCAAGGTCGCGCCAGGCGGCAGCTATCATGATGATGATACAGAACAACCTCGACCCGCGCGTGGCACAGCATCCGCATGAGCTGATCACCTACGGCGGCAACGGTGCCGTGTTCCAGAACTGGGCGCAGTATCTGCTGACGATGAAATATCTGTCGGAGATGACCGACAGCCAGACGCTCGTGATGTATTCGGGCCATCCGTTAGGGCTGTTCCCGAGCCATCCCGACGCACCGCGTGTGGTGGTGACCAACGGAATGGTGATACCCAACTACTCCAAGCCCGACGACTGGGAGCGCTTCAACGCCATGGGCGTGTCGCAGTATGGCCAGATGACGGCGGGCTCATATATGTATATCGGTCCGCAGGGCATCGTGCACGGAACGACGATCACGGTGCTCAATGCCGGCCGCAAGCGCCTGAAAGCGGGCGAAAACTCGCTCGGCGGCATGCTTTTCGTGTCGGCAGGTCTCGGCGGCATGTCGGGCGCTCAGCCCAAGGCGGGCAATATAGCCGGCGTGGTGAGCGTGGTTGCCGAGATCAACCCGAAAGCCGTGGCCAAACGTCACGAGCAGGGATGGGTTGATGAAGTGTACACCGATCTCGACCTTCTGATGCCGCGCATCCGCAAGGCCCGCGCCGCCAAAGAGGTGGTGTCGCTGGCCTATCAGGGCAACGTCGTTGATCTGTGGGAGCGTCTTGCCGCCGACGGCGAGCAGGTCGACCTTGGCTCGGACCAGACGTCGCTTCACAACCCATGGGCGGGCGGATATTATCCCGCAGGCCTGACCCTCGAGGAGTCCAACGGAATGATGGCCGACAATCCCGAAGAGTTCCGCCGCCGCGTGCAGGAGTCGCTCCGTCGCCAGGTTGCTGCCATCAACAAGCTGACGGCCAAAGGAATGTATTTCTTTGACTACGGCAACGCCTTCCTGTTGGAATCGTCGCGTGCCGGCGCAGATATCATGGATGCCGACGGACATTTCCGCTATCCTTCCTATGTGCAGGACATCATGGGCCCGTCGTTCTTCGACTATGGCTTCGGCCCCTTCAGATGGGTGTGCACATCGGGCAATCCCGACGATCTGGCCAAGACCGACGCCATCGCGGCCGCCGTGCTCGAGGATATAGAGCGCGCGGCTCCCGAAGATATCCGCGGTCAGCTCCGTGACAACATACACTGGATCCGCGAGGCCGGCCGCAACCATCTGGTGGTGGGCTCGCAGGCACGCATCCTCTATGCCGACTGCGAGGGACGCCGCCGCATAGCTCAGGCGTTCAACGACGCCATAGCGAGCGGCGAGATCACGGCGCCGATAGTGCTCGGACGCGACCATCATGACGTGTCGGGCACTGATTCGCCCTACCGCGAGACGTCGAATATCTACGACGGGTCGCAATATACGGCCGATATGGCTGTGCAGAATGTGATCGGCGACGGTTTCCGCGGCGCCACGTGGGTATCGATCCACAACGGCGGCGGCGTGGGCTGGGGCGAAGTGATCAATGGCGGCTTCGGCATGGTGATCGACGGCTCGGCCGATGCTTCGCGCCATATCAGCGAGATGCTGCTGTGGGACGTGAACAACGGCATAGCCCGCCGCAGCTGGGCCCGTAACGAAGGTGCTATGTCGGCGATAAAACGCGAGATGGATCGCACGCCCGGCCTTAAGGTGACGATGCCCAACATAGCGTCGGACGAAGTGATAGAAAAAGCATTTTCAAAACAATAACCAAATATCATACAATGGTACACCATATTAGCCCTGCGCGTCTGACCATCGAACGCGTCGGGGAAATAATCGATAAGAAAATGAAACTCGCGCTGAGCGAGGAGTCGAGGGCTCGCATTGAGCGTTGCCGACGCTATCTTGACGATAAAATCGAGAGCTGCACCGAGCCTGTCTACGGGATCACGACCGGTTTCGGCTCGCTGTGCAACATTTCGATAGGCAAGGACGACCTTTCGCGGCTGCAGGAGAATCTGGTGAAATCACATTCGTGCGGCTGCGGCGAGCTTGTCGATCCGGAGATCGTGAAGATCATGTTGCTGACGAAAGTGATGTCGCTGTCGTTCGGCAACTCGGGCGTGCAGCTTTCGACGGTGCAGAGGCTCGTCGACATGTTCAACGAGGATGTTATACCTGTGGTGTATCAGCAGGGGTCGCTCGGTGCGTCGGGCGATCTGGCGCCGCTGGCCAATATGTGTCTGCCGCTGATCGGACTGGGTAGAGTGTATTATAAGGGCGAAGTGCGTCCATCAGGCGAAGTGCTCGAAGAGAAGGGTTGGAAGCCTGTGCACCTGGTGTCGAAAGAGGGACTGGCGCTGCTTAACGGCACCCAGTTCATGTCGTCGCACGCCGTGCATGCCATCCTGAAAGCGCGTCGGCTCAGCGCGCTGGCCGACAAGATCGGGGCGCTGTCGCTGGATGCTTTCGATGGCCGCATAGAGCCGTTTGGCGATGAGGTGAACCTGATCCGCGCCCACCGGGGGCAGCTCGCCACGGCCCGGAATGTCCGCGGGCTGCTCGAAGGCAGCGAACTGATCGCCCGCCCCAAGCACCACGTGCAGGACCCCTATTCGTTCCGCTGCATGCCTCAGGTGCATGGCGCCGTTAAGGACACGCTCAACTATGTCGGCAGTGTGATTGAAACAGAAATCAACAGTCCGACCGACAACCCGACCATCTTCCCCGACGAGGATATCATTGTGTCGGCCGGCAACTTCCACGGAGAGCCGATAGCGCTGCCTATGGACTTCCTGGCGGTGGCCGTTGCCGAGCTGGCAAGCATAAGCGAACGCCGCATCTATCAGCTGATATCGGGGAGCCGCGGGTTGCCGTCGTTTCTGGTGGCGCATCCGGGGCTGAACAGCGGATTCATGATACCGCAATATGCCGCGGCGTCGATCGTCAACCAGTCGAAAGGCCTGTGCTGGCCTACGAGCTGCGACACCATTCCGTCGTCGCAGGGTCAGGAAGACCATGTGTCGATGGGTGGCAACTCGGCGACGAAGCTGTGCCGCATCGTCGACAATACGGAGCGCGTGCTTGCTATAGAGCTGATCAACGCCATGCAGGCGCTTGACCTTCGCCGTCCGCTGCACACGTCGCCGGCGCTTGAAGAGTGGCATACCGAATACCGCAAGACGGTGCCGTTTGTGAGTCAGGACACGGTGATGTCGCCGATCATCGAGAAGTCGGTTGAATTTCTGCGCTCTCAGTCATGATAATAGCCAATATCGGAATGCTTGTCGGCGTGGCTGCGGAGTGCCGCGATGCGCTGCGGGGCGCGCGGATGAGCCGCACGGAGATCGTTGAGGATGCGTGGCTGCGCATCGAAGGCTCCCGCTTTCATTCGTGGGGCCGGATGGCCGACTTTCCGGTCACCGACGGCACGGAAGAGGTGGTCGACGCCGGCGGCGGCGCTCTGTTTCCGTCGTTTTGCGACTCACACACACATATAGTGTATGCCGGCAGCCGCGAGCAGGAGTTTGAGGATAAGATACGCGGGCTCAGCTATGAAGAGATAGCGCGGCGCGGCGGCGGCATACTGAATTCGGCCGACCTGCTGCAGCGTACGCCCGAGGAGGAGCTGCTGCGGCAGTCGATGCGGCGCGTTGAAGAAGTGATGCGCATGGGCACGGGCTGCCTTGAGATCAAGAGCGGCTACGGGCTGACGGTGGAGTCGGAGCTGAAGATGCTGCGTGTGATAGCGCGCATCGCCGAGACGGTGCCGGCGCATGTGCGTGCCACGTTTCTCGGCGCTCACGCCGTGGGCAGGGCATATGCCGGCCGCCAGCAGGATTATGTGGACATGCTCGTGGCCGAGATGCTGCCGGCTGTTGCGGCCGAAGGACTGGCGGAGTTTGTGGATGTGTTCTGCGACGCGGGATTTTTCACACCTGCCCAGACGGCACAGATACTCGAGGCAGCCGCCCGCTACGGGATGCGGCCGAAGATTCATGCCAACGAGCTCGCCGTTTCGGGCGGCGTGCAGACGGGCGTGGCCCACGGCGCTCTGTCGGTGGACCATCTCGAACGCATCGGCGATGAGGAGATAGCGCTGCTGAAGGACTCGGCCACGGTGGCCACGGTGCTCCCCGGAGCGTCGTTTTTCCTCGGGATGCCCTACGGAAAGGCGCGGCAGCTCGTGGACGCGGGCGCGGCGGTGGCGCTGGCTTCGGACTACAATCCCGGGTCGTCGCCCTCGGGCAATATGCGCATGGTGATGTCGCTCGGCTGCATCAAGCTGAAACTGACGCCCGAAGAGTCGCTTAATGCCGTGACCGTCAATGGCGCCGCCGCTATGGATGCGCTCGGTGACTACGGCTCGATAACGCCGGGCAAGATAGCCAATTTTTATATTACCGACCCGCTGCCGTCGCTGGCTTTCATGCCGTATGCCTATGCGACGCCGGTGATACGCCGGGTTTACCTGCAGGGACAAGAACTGACCAACTGATTATGGAATCAAGAAAAGAACAGGCCGCCGACCGCAAGCGCAGCGGAAAATACAACTGCGCGCAGGCTGTTGCGATGACATATGCCGATATCGCCGGACTCGACGAGGATGTGATCCTGGCGGTGACCGCATCGTTCGGCACCGGGATGGGCACGATGGAGGGCACTTGTGGTGCGCTCGTGGGCGCCGGCGTGGTGACCGGCGCGGTGATAAAAGACCGGATGCGTTCGCGCGCTGCCATGAAGAAGATCCTCACGGCCTTCCGTGAGCGCAACGGCGCGACTGTTTGCCGCGATCTGAAGGGCATTGGCACGGGATGTCCGCTGCGCGACTGCAACGACTGCGTGGCCGATGCCGCCGAGATGCTTGAGCGTGAGCTCGGGCTGGTATAGTAACTACTCACCTATCCGAAATGATGTAAGGTGCTGGTAGCCAGTGTGTGAACGCACGGCTCGTGCGTCCCTACAATTCGCTTGTAGCCAATATGTTTGCATAGGTGAGCAGTTGCCTGGTATAGAGCGTGTGCTAAATCATGTGAACAGGGATGTTAAAACGGGCAAAAAATTGTAATGCGTCATGGTGGCGGCTGTGGTGCAAGCCTTTGATGTATAATGTGATAGGTCCGTCGGTCTGTTGGAGTTATTAAAATCTGAAGCTTCGAGGTCGGTAAAATTCAGAGACGTTAACCTAAATAGTGTGACGGCCGGCGGCGGGGGTTGACATGGGCTTTCGGATGTTGTATCTTTGTGCCGCAAAACAGTTGACAACGGCGTGATTGTGATGATGTTGCCGTTGATCAGACGGAATGATTTTCCGACCTTATCCAATACCATATTAACACGAATACTCTCTAATATTATGAATAAATTTGCTGCAATAGCCATTGTGATTACATCAATATTTTCGGCCGGCGCAACCAATATCATCAACAGCGGTGAGATTCACCGTCCGGTGAACGAAGTTGCCGAACCGTCGCCTCTGGTGGTGGCGGTTGACACAACGGAGCTTCAGGAGGTGATTGCCGATCCGTCGGCTGAGACAGTGCGCGAGCTTACGGAATATGCCTCGCGTTTCCTCGGCCGCAAATATGTGTGGGGCGCCACGGGGCCGAAATCGTTTGACTGCTCGGGATTTACCGGCTATGTGTTCCGCCACGGCGGCATAGAACTGCCGCGCACCTCGCGCATGCAATTTACGCAGGGCACAAAAGTGGACCGCGACGATCTGCGTCCGGGCGATCTGATGTTTTTCTCAAGCCCGCGTTCCGGCAAAGGCCAGGTGGGGCATGTGGGAATTGTGGTCGACGTCGATGAGTCGACCGGCAGCGTGACCTTCATCCACGCCTCGACGAAAAAGGGCATCACGTATCAGAAATTCCCCGACGGCGGTTATTACAGCCGCGCATATATCGGAGCCAAGCGCGTGATCACATAAGGCGGCGCAGCAACATTGCACAGAAAAAAAGTACGATTAGTTGAAAGGGAGGTCCCCGCAGCACAGGCAGTAATGCCTGAGTTGCGGGGATCGTTCGTTATGTTAGAACCGGCTCTATTGCGCGGGAGTGTATGGCGCCTGATGCGAAGAAGCGTAGGCGGGGTCGAAGAGGATGTTGAGGATGTGGGCCAGACGGAGTCCGCCGCGGAGAAACTGCATCTCGACCGTCGGAGTCCAGTCGGCGATGTCGTTGTAGGAAACGTTGGAGCCTGGGGCAATGCGGCTGTAGATGAGGCTGGCGAGGGCGAGGCTTTCCTTAGCCCAGTCGTCGACCGAGCCGCTGATTAACGATTCCTCTTCTTCGGGCGTCGTGCGGTCGATCTGCTGCTGCCATTCGGAGTAGCTCCATTTGTGGGCGGATTCGGGGATGTTGCTGTCCCATATCGAGTGGAGATTGGTGTCGCGGTTGAAGAAGCGCACCTTCGTGCGGTTGCCGCCGAGGTCGGTGGCGTGTCCGAGATGCATCGGCTGGTGCATGTCGCCCATGATGTGGATGAGTATTTTCATGGCGAGCTCTTTCTGCCCGGGGGTGGCGTTGCTGCCGGAGAGAGTTTCCATCTGAGCTTTTATGGCGGTGACGATGTCGCCGGCGGGATTGGCCTGTGCTTCTTCGTAGCGCACGCCTTCGTCAATGTTTTTATAGTGCCACGTTTTGGTGTAAGCGTAGTCGGGCGTGTGGCTTGCGTTGTCGAGCCAGTTGGCCCAGTAGATCATCGAGCGGCCGGAGAGGATGCTGTCGACGGCCTGTCGGGCAGCGGGTGTGAGATGCTGTTCAGCGATGCAGGCTGTGACGTCATGACCTTTCTGCCCCCAGGCGAAAGCGGCCAGGGCGGTCGCAATCATGATCTGAAAAAAGAGGATGCGTTTCATGTAAGTAGCGGGTTGTTAACATTGCAAAGGTAGAAATAATTTGACAAACTTTAAGCGACAGGGGCGGGGTTTTAAAATGTTTTTATAATTTTGTAGCGCCGTCAGTGCGGCTTATCGAGAAACAGAAGCGAACCAATTAACAGTCAGGAGGCATAAAGATGCAGAAAGTAAAGCCGAAAAAGGCGTTAGGCCAACATTTTCTCACCGATTTGTCGGTGGCGCGGCGCATAGCGTCGACGCTTGACGACTTCAAGGGGATGCCTGTGATTGAGGTGGGCCCCGGCATGGGTATGCTCACTCAGTTTCTTCTGGCCGACGGCCACGACGTGAAAGTGGCCGAGATCGACCGGGAGAGCGTGGCTTATCTGACGGCCGAATATCCCGAGCTTGCTGCCGAAGGCCGTATCCTCGAATGCGACTTCCTGAAGACCGATCTCAACGAAGTGTTCCCGGGTGAAGGAAAGTTCTGTGTGATAGGAAATTATCCCTACAACATCTCGTCGCAGATATTTTTCCATGTGCTCGACTATAAAGACCGTGTGGCATGCTGCTCCGGCATGCTTCAGCGCGAGGTGGCCGAGCGACTGGCCGCCTGTCCCGGGACGAAGGCGCGCGGCATACTGAGCGTGCTGCTTCAGGCATGGTACGATGTTGAATATCTGTTCACCGTGAGCGAGACGGTGTTTAACCCGCCGCCCAAAGTGAAGAGCGGCGTGATCAGGATGACCCGCAACGGAGTGAGCGATCTGGGCTGTGACGAGCGCCTGTTCAAGAGCGTCGTCAAGACCACGTTCGGTCAGCGCCGCAAGACGATACGCAATTCGGTGCGTCAGCTCACCGGTGGCGTGCCGCTGCCCGACACACCGCTGGCCGGTATGCGCCCCGAGCAGCTGACGGTGAATCAATTTGTAGAATTAACCAATATAATTGCCGCGATGCGCGGCTGATGAGCGATGAAAGAATACACTCCGGAATACCTCGAGAATATCCGTAACATTATCGCCAACGGCGATGAGGCTGCGGCCCGCAAGGAGCTCAGCGAGCTTCACCCGGCGGATATTGCCGAACTATATCAGGAACTCGATCTGGAGGAGGCTGAGTTTCTCTATAAGCTGCTCGACGACGATGTGGCCGCTGACGTGCTTATGGAGCTTGACGAGGACGACCGCCGTAAGCTTCTGTCGACGATGCCTGCCGAGGAAATCGCCAAACAGTTTATCGATCACCTCGACACCGACGATGCCGTGGATATCATCCAGGAGCTCGATGAGGAGGATCGCGACGAGATCCTCTCGCATATCGACGATGTGGAGCAGGCCGGCGATATCATCGACCTTCTGAAATATGACGAGGACACGGCCGGTGGCCTTATGGGCACCGAGATGATCGTGGTCAACGAGAACTGGAGTATGCCCGAGTGCATCAAGCAGATGCGCATGCAGGCCGAGGAACTCGACGAGATATATTATGTGTATGTGGTCGACAACGACAACAAGCTCCGCGGTGTGCTGCCTCTGAAAAAACTCATCACCGATCCGTCGGTGTCGAAAATCAAGCATGTGATGGAGGTGGATCCGGTCTCGGTGAAAGCCGACACTCCGATCGACGATGTGGCCCTCGACTTTGAGAAATACAATCTTGTGGCGATGCCTGTTGTGGACTCCATCGGGCGTCTTGTGGGCCGGATCACGGTCGACGACGTGATGGATCAGGTGCGTGAGTCATCGGAGCGTGACTATCAGCTGGCATCAGGTCTGTCGAGCGACGTGGAGACCGACGACACGATGTTCACGCAGACCAAGGCACGCCTGCCGTGGCTGCTTATCGGCATGATAGGCGGCATAGGCACATCGCTGATCCTGCGCACGTTTGAAACCGGCTTTTCGATGGATCCGGCCCTTGCGCTGTTCATACCGCTGATCGGCGGTACGGGCGGTAATGTCGGCACGCAGTCGTCGGCTATCGTGGTGCAGGGCCTGGCCAACGGTTCGCTTGACCTGCGTAATTCTCTGCGCCAGCTGATCAAGGAGCTTGGCATCGGCATGATCAACGGCTGCATCATCTCGCTCCTTGTGCTGATCTACAACTATTTCTTCGGCGGCATCAGCCTGGCCACGACGCTTTCGGTGTCGCTGTCGCTGATGGCGGTGGTGGTGTTCGCGTCGGTTTTCGGCACGTTCGTCCCTCTGACGCTCGAACGCTTTAAGATCGACCCGGCGCTGGCGACCGGTCCCTTCATATCGATCACCAACGACATTGTGGGCATGGTGATCTATATGGGCATCTCGACGCTGCTGCTCATGAATTTCGCCGGCTGATCTGTCACAAAAAGATACAACGTGTAATATAGCGGGACTGCGCGTTTTGTCGTCGCAGTCCCTTTTGTCGTGCGGGTTCAGATCCGCGGCTGCGGACAACGGGATTGACGTGTCTGCGGGTGATCGGTGTGACTGGCCGGAAAAAAGGCCGGGAGATAAGCGTCTGTGGGCTTATCTCCCGGCTGTGTGGCTGATATAGGCACGGAATAGGTGTCGAGAAACCTACAGGGGTGAGATGTATAGACCCGCCGCTACAGGTTGACCGCTATATGTGCGTTTATTTGAGGGCGCAGCCTTTGCAGCGCTCGGCTATCTGAGTGAAGAAGTCGTTGCCTTTGTCGTCGACGAGGATGAAGGCGGGGAAGTTTTCGACTTCGATTTTCCAGATGGCTTCCATTCCGAGTTCGGGATATTCGAGGAGCTCGACTTTCTTGATGCTGTCCTTGGCGAGGATAGCGGCGGGACCGCCGATAGAACCGAGGTAGAAGCCGCCGTGTTTCTTGCAGGCATCGGTGACCTGTTTGGAGCGGTTGCCTTTGGCAATCATGATCATCGAACCGCCTGCGGCCTGGAACTGGTCGACGTAGGGATCCATGCGGCCGGCTGTCGTCGGGCCGAAAGAGCCTGAGGCCATACCTTCGGGTGTCTTGGCGGGGCCTGCATAGTAGATGGGATGATCCTTGAGATACTGGGGCATGGGTTCGCCTTTGTCGAGACGCTCTTTGATCTTGGCGTGGGCGATGTCGCGGCCCACGATGATGGTGCCGTTGAGCGACAGGCGTGTGGCCACGGGATATTTCGACAGTTCGGCGAGGACTTCGGGCATGGGGCGGTTGAGGTTGATCTTCACAGCCTCGCCTTCGCCCTGGCGTCGCATCTCTTCGGGGATGAGTTCGCCGGGATTGGCGTCGAGTTTTTCAATCCAGAGGCCGTCGCGGTTGATTTTGGCTTTTACGTTGCGGTCGGCCGAGCAGCTGACGCCGAGGCCAACGGGGCATGAGGCGCCGTGGCGCGGGAGGCGGATCACACGGATGTCGTGAGCGAAGTATTTGCCGCCGAACTGGGCGCCGAGGCCGATTTTGTGGGCTTCGTCGAGGAGCTGTTTCTCAAGTTCGATGTCGCGGAAAGCGTGGCCGTATTCGTTGCCTTCGGTGGGAAGGTTGTCGTAGTATTTCGCCGATGCTTTCTTGACGGTGGCGAGGTTCATTTCGGCCGATGTGCCGCCGATGACGAATGCTATGTGGTAGGGTGGACATGCTGCGGTGCCGAGCGATTTCATTTTCTCAACGAGGAAGGGCAGGAGCGTCTTGGGGTTGATGAGCGCTTTGGTTTCCTGATAGAGATAGGTCTTGTTGGCCGAGCCGCCGCCTTTGGCGATGAATAGGAAGTTGTATTCGTTGCCGTCGACAGCGTAGAGGTCGATCTGCGCGGGGAGGTTGCAGCCGGTGTTGACTTCGTCGTACATGTTGAGGGGCGCGTTCTGAGAGTAGCGCAGATTGTTCTCAGTGTAAGTGAGATAGACGCCTTTGGAGATGCGCTCTTCGTCGTGGCCGCCGGTGTAGACGTTCTGGCCTTTCTTGCCGATGCAGATGGCTGTGCCGGTGTCCTGGCAGAAGGGGAGCTGACCTTTTGCAGCTACTTCGGCGTTGCGGAGCATCGTGAGGGCGACGAATTTGTCGTTCTGGCTTGCTTCGGGGTCGTGAAGGATCTTGGCCACCATTTCGTTGTGCTCGCGGCGCAGCATGAATGCGTTGTCGTGAGTGGCCTGACGGGAGAGCACGGTGAGAGCTTCGGGATCAACCACGAGGACGTCGTGGCCGCCCCAGTTTTCGACTTTCACATAGTCGGATGTGAGATGATAGTATTCCGTGTTGTCTTTCGACATGGGGAACATTTCCTGATAGTGGAACGGTTTGGTAGGCATAACTATTAGGGTATATCAGTTGATGGAATTTTGGATTGATGTGCAAATATAGCGAATTTATTTATTTTGTCGCTGCGGCTGTTATAACAATTTTGGCCGCATAAGCGTTTTATAATGAAAGCACCGGAAATATGTTGTTTCCGCAGAGAATAGTGACAGACATGAAGAAATTACTGAAACTGCTCATGGCGTCGGGCGTGATCCTGGCGGGCATGAGTTCGTGTGATGAAAAGGCCGCGCTGGCCAAGGATGTTGCCGGCTCGTGGCAGTCAGGTGAAACTGAGATATTCAACGATAACACAGGCGTGGTGACCGGAGCCGACAATCTGACGTTTGCGCTTTCGGAAGAAGGTGCCCCCGGTGGCACAGTGACGTTGACGACCAATATGTCGGTGGAGCGTCCGTCGGATCCTACAGGTCCGCTTGGACGTCCGTTCAGCGTTTCTGTCGCCGCGACATCGACGATACAGGGAAGCTGGGCCGCTGTTGACGACGATGAGATCGATGTGCATCTCGACGCGTCGACGCTTGCCGTGAATGTCGATCCGGATGCAGTGGCGCTGACTATGGATCCGCTGGCCGGCACAACGGTGGCCAATCTGGACTCTATACGTCCGCAGATGGCCGATTTTGTGAAAGCTCAGCTGGTGACGAAGATGCGCACGTATTACAGTCGTTTCGCCCGTCTTGATGATGTGAAAGTCAGGGACAAGGGCGCCTCACTGCGAATCGAAGCAGGCGATAAGGAAATCGTTCTGCGCCGTCTCGGGAAGTGATAAAATTAGACTATATGACAGCGGCCGGTTCCATGACAGAATCGGCCGTTTTTTTTGCGTGGAGGCAGGCGTGGTCAGGAGCGGCGGCTTTCAGCCGCCGGTGACCGTAATAATTGGCAAATCAAGCGATTACTCTTTGTTGGCGGGGTGTCCGGCGGCTGGAAGCCGCCGCTCCTTGACGTTTGCTGGTGGCAAGAGTGGGGATGTGGGGATGTGGGGCGGGGGCAGTCAGCGGATGCCGAGGCTGTCGAGTTTATGGAGGTCGTTGGCGAGGATTCCGCATTCGCGGAGAGGCACTTGCTCGTTGTGGTCGTTGAGATATATGGCGGTGCCGGGAGTGTAGGCGCTGTCGAGAACGGAGAATGTGCTGTTGAAGCGAGGTGTGGCGATGCCGGCCATATCCATGACGGTGTGGAAGAAGGCGCGGCTTGAGGCTACATATTTTCCGGCGTTGCCGCAGAGCGCACGGGCTTTTGCGGGGTAGGCCGATGTGTAGTTGTCGGACAGCCAGACGATGAACGGCACGTGGATCTGCCAGTAGCTGGGGATGGGCGATGCGTGGAGGAAGAGGCGGCGCTCGTCGTCGAAGATGTCCTCGCCGTGGTCGCTGGTGTAGATCATGGCCGTGCGGACTCCGGAGTCATTGAGCCGGCCGATGATGTCGGCGAGGAAATCGGAGGTGAAGCGGATGGTGTTGTCGTAGGCGTTGATCTGCTTGTCGCGGTAGTGGTGAGTGGTGAAGAATGCCCGGTCGTCGGGATAGCGGTCGATGTAGTTGAAGTGGGAGCCATAGGCATGGAGCACTATGAGCAGTTTCTTGTGTCCTTCGGCGATTTTGCGGTCGAGGAATGGGAGGAGGTCGGTGTCGTAGTAGTGTTTTTTGTTGAGCCCCTGCTCTTTGATGAATTTGGTTTCGTCGGCTTCCTCTCCGAAGAAGTCGATGAATGAGTGGTTGCGGCTATGAGCTGAGAAAAAGGCGGTGTGGAAACCGGCTTCCTTGAATGCGGTGATTAGGCTTTTCACATTGTAGATAGAGTCGCCGAATGTGGCGGCATCAAGATGTGACAGCAGCATCGGGACGCTTTTGTGGGTGGTGTTGGACTGTGAGATGGCGCGTGGAAAAGCGGTGAGGCCCGGGAGATCCATCAGCCGTGGCGTTGTCGGGCGGTTGTAGCCGTTGATCTGCCAGTTGTCGGCGCGGGATGTCTCGCCCACGACTACGATGTAGATCTCGGGCACCGAGTCGGGGTGAGTGGGTGTGGCGTTGTAGGTGAAAGCGGCGGATGTCTCGTGATATTCAGCCACCTTGACGGTGCGTTGGCAGGCAAGGTAGAGATTGTAGAGCACGTTGACGGGATAGAGGTCGCAGTGCGGCCGATAGGGCCGTGAGCCGGAGAAGAAGCCGGCAATGAAGAGGATGATGCCGGCGCCGATGGTGTAGAGCGAGGCGCGGCGGGTGATTTTCAGAATCTTTCCGGGGAGGAGCCAGTGACGAATCTGAGCGAGAATGGCCAGGACGATAGGAGGAATGTAGATGACGATGACAACGATGATGATGAACAGCATGTTGCCGAGGAGCTCGCCTACTTCGCCGGGGTTGGTGGTGACGACGTTGAGAAACATGTCGACGGCGATGACCGAGCGGCCGTACATATAGAGGAGCACGCTCTGAAAAGCGGCGAAGAAGAAGAGGATGATCATCCACAGCGTAGCCTTTCCGACCTTAGGCGTGATGGACATGAGCAGCATGTAGATGCCGAGCGGAAGGATGACGTTGGTTAGTGACTGGATTACGGTCATGTGCTCGGTGAAAGCGAGCCATATATTGGGCAGGGTGCACCCAACGAGAGTCCATATGAGCAGGAGCGTGGTCATCGAGCGTGATGCCGCGAGGTGTTCAGAAAGCTTCATTGATACTGAATATAAAAGAGTTTTCGCCTTTGCCGATGCCGAAGTCGAGGCGCACGTTGGTGCGTTGCTTGAATTCCCAGCGGTAGCCTATGCCTCCGTTGGGGAGGAGGCGGCGGAACTGAATATCTGAAAATTTGGGGAACACGGTGCCGACGCCGGCCCAGACGACGATGCCGTTGCGGCGCCAGATGTGTTGGCGGAGTTCGACGGTGAGGTCCATCTCGCCTTTGTCGCGGAAGCGGCCGTCGTAGTAGCCGCGCATGGAGTTGCTGCCGCCGAACGATGGCATGACGGCCCAGGGCACGTTGCCGTAGCTGTATTTGCCGTGAAGCTGGGTGGCGAGGACGCTGCCGCGCCAGAGGTTGCGGAAATAGCAGAGGCGGAGGTCGGTGGAGCTGAATGCCTGCCTGTTGCCGAGGAATTTGGGGCTGAACTGCTGCTCGAGCGAGGCGAGGACGCCGCTTTGTGTGGCGGTGAGGTTGTCGCGGCTGTCGTATTGCAGCTTGGCGCTCAGAGCGTAGGTGGCGCTGTGAAGGGGCATCCCGTTCCACAGCTCGCGGCGCTCGACGTCGGAGGCGTTGGCATAGGTGAACGCGGCGCCGGGACCGATGAAGAGGTGGGGCGTGAGCTCATGGAGCCATGTGACTGAGGCGCTGACGAATGTCTCGTCGAATTTCGACTTGTTTGACATGTCGCGTCCCATATCATAGCCGATGCCCCAGAAGCGGCGGGGGAAGCGGTAGAAATAGAGGTTGTAGTCGATGCGGTTACGGTCGCCCTGGAAGATGTGGTTGCCGCGTATGCCGATCATATAGAACCCGACGGTGGAGACGTCGCCGTAGAGTGAGATGTTGGATGGTGCGGTGACGGTGTCGCCTTTGGTCGAGTGGTAGAACCCGGCAGCCACAACGCCGATCCCGAGGCGTGTGTCGGAAGAGTAGTGGGGGCCTCCTATAATGCTGAAATCGAAGGTTTTATATGATTTGGGTTTGTTGGATTCGTTGAAATAGTTGATGAATCGCCGGAATATGTTGGGCCGCTTCGCGACGATGGTGTCGGGGACAGCGGAAATTGCGGCGGTATCAGCGGGAGCGATGCTGAGAGTGGTCACGTCGCCGGCGGCAGCCCGGAGGGAGACTACCGTCAGAAAGAGAGAGATGAGCATCGCTGAAATGCGGGTGTATTCCATTATAAGAAATGCAATTGTGTGTGCCGAGTGGTAGAATTGGCGTTGCAAAGTTACTGATAATTGCCCGAATATCCCAATTATCGGCTCTTATTGACGGACTTTTTTGTAAAAAACGGCGGGATGGCGGCGCGGATGAAATCCAAAAGGGCGGGTCGGGTGTTGTTAAGATGTACCGTTTTGCTATTTTATGAAGCTGCTTATAAAAATAATGATGATGTGCTGTGCAGCCATTCCGGCTGCTGCACAGAGCGCGGACGGGGACACGCTGTCAGTGGTGGCCGAGGTCGTGGAGAGCGTCGTGGAGCCGTGTGATGTCGCGGCGGAGGATACGTTAGCGATACCCGGCGCTGACGACATGAATGTGGCGGCGATGCTGAGCGACACACTGATACTGAAAGAGTTTGAGAAGGGATATGGCCGGCTCACGCTGTATGACTTTCCATACTCGCGCACGCGCAGCATGCCCGACTGGAAGCAGCTGTGGGTGAACACCGGGGTGCTCATGGGGGCAGGCGTAGCCACGATGCTTGTGCTTGAGGCGCTTCCAAAGGATGCCACGGCGTGGAATAAGAAAGCCAATGCCGATACGCCGCTGTTTAAGCGCTGGATCAATCACGTAAAGGCAGGCCCGGTGTGGGATCACGACAATCTGGTGTTCAACTATATGCTTCACCCTTATGCCGGTGCGGCTTATTACATGGGTGCTCGCAGCTGCGGCTTCAACTGCTGGGGCTCGTTTTTGTATAGTTTCTGCATATCGACGTTTTTCTGGGAATACGGTTTTGAATCGTTCAATGAGATACCGTCGGTGCAGGATCTTGTGGTTACGCCGATTGTAGGGTCGCTCGTGGGCGAGGGATTTTATCTTGTCAAACGGAATATTGTGGGCAATGGCTACCGGCTGTTGGGGTCGAAGGTGCTGGGCTATGCAGTGGCATGGCTTGTGGACCCGCTCAACGAAACGATAGGCTATTTCCGTGGCGACCAGCGCAAGGCCACACGCCGCAGCGCGGCCCTCGGCGGCCTGTCGGGCAGCTCGTGGATAGCTCCCTCGGGGAGTGGATTGCAGGGAGGAATAAGCCTGACATACACATTCTGAAATGTCGTCGAACCGGCTTTTATTGTGTCCGAAATGGCTTGTGTGGCCGTGTCGTCGACAATATAGAATGCATAATTGAAAAATAATGTCTAATTTTGTAGGCTTGAAAAAAGAAAACAAGCTCTTAGATTATGAAACGAATTTTTACAACACTGTTCATAGCAACTGTCTGTGCACAGGCTATCGTAGCCCAGAGAGTGGAATATATAAAATATGGCGATTTCAACAGCTGGATCACCCGCGTCATCTCCGAGTCGGGCATGATCGGCGGCAAGAAAAAGAATGTCTATGAGGTGGGTCCGGCGCGGACCATCACCGGCAACAAGGCTTATGTCAACGAGGGCGGATCGCCCTGGGGCACGAGCAATGTCTATGCCCGGGTGTCGGGCATCAACAAAGCCTCTAACGCCGTAGAGCCCTGCGTGCGCAAGGGCAACGACCTCTGCGCCAAGCTCTGCACCAAGCTGGAGCATGTGAAGGTTGCCGGTCTGATCAACATGGATGTGATGGTTGCCGGATCGATGTTCCTGGGTCAGATGATCGAGCCGGTCACTTCGACGAAGAATCCCTACGGGAAGATGGATATGGGCGTTGCCTATACCAAGCGCCCGAAAGCTCTGGTGCTCGACTATCGCGTGGATATGCCGGCAGCCAACACCCGCACAAAGGCTACGGGCTTCGGATCGAAAAAGACGCTTCAGGGCCGCGACGAGGCTGTGGTGTTTGTGTTTCTTCAGCATCGCTGGGAGGACGCCAAAGGCAATCTGCATGCCAAACGCGTAGGCACCGCCGGAGAGAAATTCACCAAGGCTTCGAAGTGGGTCAACGGTCATAAGATTCCTATCGTGTATGGCGACATCAGCGGCAAGGCCGGTATGAGCTGGCTCGGACTCCGCACCAAATCGAATGCCTACTATGCCCGCAATTCGAAAAACAAGCTGAAACCTGTGATAGAGGAAGGCTACGATGCCAACGCCACTCCCGCGCATGTAGTGGTAATGATCAGCTCGGGCAGCGGCGAACCTTTCGTCGGTTCGGAAGGCCTGAATTTCTACGTCGACAATGTCGGTTTCGAGCTGTAAGCCAGAGGGCCGATAGCATAAACGAGGCGCCGCGCGGTGTTATGGTCTGACGGGCGGGGTTATTCCGGCGTGGCGTAGAACTCGCGGAAGGAGCGGATGATGAGATCGTGGTCGTCGACCGAGGCTGTCTCGCGCACCGAGTGCATGGCCCAGATGGCGGCGCCCATGTCGACGCCGCGCAGCGGTATCTGCGAGGTGAGGATGTTGCCGAGGGTGGATCCTCCGGCCACATCGCTGTGGTTGACAAAGTATTGCACCGGCACGCCGGCATTGCGGCAGATGGTTGCGTAGACGGCGGCGCTGTCGGCGTCGGTCATGTATTTGCAGTTGGCGTTGATTTTGATCACAGGACCTGCGCCGAGGAGCGGATGGTTGGTGGGATCCTGCTTTTCGACGTAGTTGGGGTGGAGTCCGTGGGCGTTGTCGGCCGAAATCATGAAGGAGCGGCTGATGGCGCGCAGCAGGTGCTCCTCGTTGCCGCCGAGCGCCATGTTGATGCGTGTGAGCAGGTCGGCGAGCAGAGGCGATGCGGCGCCCTGTTTGGTGCCGCTGCCGGTCTCTTCGTTGTCGAAGATGGCTGCCACGAGCGTGGCTCCGGGGTTGTCGGCGGCGCGGTCGATGAGCGAGGTGACGGCGGCGTGGGCCATGCTGAGATCGTCGATGCGCCCCGAGGTGATGAATTCGTTGTTGAGGCCGAGCGTGCAGGCGGGCGTGGTGTCGTAGAGCGAGAGGTCGAAATCGAGGATGTCGGCCGGGTCGACATTTAGCTCGGATGCTATGAGGTTGAGCAGCAGGTTGTCGCGCTGGAGTGAGTCAGTGATGTGGCCGATTACGGGCAGCATGTCTTTCTGTTTCGACAGCGGGTTGCCTTCGTTGACGGCGCGGTTGAAATGGATGGCGAGATGCGGGATGGTGAGGAGCGGACGGTTGATGCGCACCGTGCGGTGGACGGGATTGAACACGGAGTCGGAGCGCAGGATGACGCGTCCGGCTATGGAGAGCGGGCGGTCGAACCATGTGTAGAGTATAGGGCCGCCGTAGACTTCGGTGTTGAGCCGCACTATGCCGCCTTCGCCGATCATCTCGGCATGGGGCTTGATGCGGAAGCCGGGCGAGTCGCTGTGGGCCGTGATGATGCGGTAGGGCGATGCGGCTCCGGTCTGAGCGGGGATGAACGCGATTACGGCCGAATCGTTCTGTGTGATGTAGTATTTTCCGCCGGGAGTGAGCGTCCAGTGTTCGGCCGGGTCGAGGCGGGTGAATCCGGCGGCGTCGAGGCGCCGGCATATTTCTTTGACTGCAAGAAAGTTGACCGACGATGCGTCGAGAAACTGCATGAGGTCGGTGATGAGTGCCGGTGTTTCCATGTGCGGGGGTTAGTTGTTGTAGCGTATGTGGTTGAGGGGGCGGAGCACATTGCAGATGAGCTGGCTCCAGTAGGTGTTGAAGTCGTCCTTGACGGCAGCGAGGATGGCCGGAATGGCCTCGACGGGAGCGTGACGGACGGTGGAGATGAAATTGTAGGTGACCTGCATGATGTCGGCGAGGTTTTCGGAGATGCTCGCGGCGATGGGGGTGTCGGAATATTTCATGTCCTCTTCGAAGGTTTCGAGGTAGGTGTCGTTGGCGCCCAGAAGCGCGGCCATGCGGTCGCGGAGGTCGGTGTAGGAGGCTTCGTCCATGGCGTCGTCGACGTAGCCTTCACCGGCGAGGAGCTCATCTTCGGGAATGTCGGATGCGGAGATGTAGATTCGCGGAAGGAGGCGGAGCATTTCGGCTATGAAGGCGTCGGGCTCGCTTTCAGCGGCTGCCGTGACGGCGGTGCAGTATTCGTTGCAAAGGCCGATGAACGCAATGGAGTTGGCGGGGAGTGAAGATGAGGGTTGCATGGTGGTGTGCGGGGTTAACGGTAGAGATGGTTGTCGTTGATATAGTCGGCGACTCCGGGCGACAGACCGGGTCCGGCGGGCTCTCCGGCGGCTATGGCGTTGCGGATGGCAGTGCTGGATATGTCGTAGACGGGGGCGTCGATGAGCGTTACGCCGGGAGGGAGCGACGCGGGGTCGACGTCGTAGCCGGGCCGTGGATAGATGACGGGCGAGAATCGGCTGACGATTTCGTCGTGGTGCTTCCAGCGGTCGAAGATGAGCCAGTTGTCGGAGCCGATGATGAGCGAGAAGCGGGCTTCGGGATGCAGCTCGGAGAGTCGCGAGAGCGAGTCGTAGCTGTAGGATGGGCGGGGCATCGAAAGCTCGATGTCGCAGGGGCGTATGCGCGGGTTGCCCTCGGTGGCTATGCGGAGCATCTCGAGGCGGTGGCGGTCGTCGATGAGCTGCGACGGGTCGGCTTTGAGCGGGTTGAGGGGCGAGAGCATCAGCCAAACCTGCGAGAGCGGCGTGTGGCTGTCGATATATTCGGCCAGGCTGAGGTGCCCGGTGTGGACGGGGTTGAATGACCCGCCGAGGA